>Ga0315280_10004992_pt1 | contig 19238 bp, 20 predicted proteins | sample YL17G06_40_MG_FD_203697 | JGI IMG/M metagenome (GOLD analysis project Ga0315280, IMG submission 203697) | Sediment microbial communities from Yellowstone Lake, YNP, Wyoming, USA - YL17G06_40 | ecosystem: Environmental > Aquatic > Freshwater > Lake > Sediment | place: USA: Wyoming | collected... | reverse complement strand
TGTAGCATTAACGTATGTACCGTTCCGAAATACAATTTTCTGTGCAATTGCCGTAGCGTATGCTGAGACATTAGGCTGCCAGTACATTTATACAGGCTTCAATTACATTGACTCTGGTGGATACCCGGACACAACGCCAAAATATCTTGACGCACTCAACATGCTCATTACTCTAGGCTCTAGAGATAAACCGACAGTAAGGGCTCCGTTGATTACTATGACCAAAAAGGCAATCGTTCAACTCGGCGAGACGCTCGGTGTTCCGTGGCAACTGTCGTGGTCGTGTTACGAAGGACAAGCACGCCCATGCGGTAAGTGCAATGCTTGTTTCCAGCGCGCAAAAGGCTTTGCAGAAGCTAACGTAAGAGACCCTTTAGTAAGTGCAATTACCCATCATGAGGAAGTGCAGGATAATCCGAATGTAGTACACCAGTTAACCTTAAACGAACGGTGCTGTTTTGAAATGGAAAAACGAGGCATATCGATGAAGAAAGTTAAAGGTAAGTATTATCTACAAGAATGGGCGGAGCCCTTACCGTTCTGTAAAGGGTGCTTTAACGTCGGACAAAGTTGCGGAACGCCGTGTGTTACTTGCGAGAAACTAAAAGCTTGGGAAAGCGAATGGGAACAGTATCTCATCGAACCTAACCGGTTTATCGTCTATCGGGGGAACATAAGTAATGCCTGAAAGTATGGATGAACGAATGGTTAAGCTTCTTCACGGGAAAATTAAGAAATGCAAAAAAGGCCATATGAACGGTCCGAATGCAAAGATATGCTGGAAGTGCGGAGAGCCTTTACAATGAACATCTACATGGATACTAGGGAATTCTCAAGACTCGAACAGCGACACATACGGGAATTTGCACGTTCTCTTGGGTTCATTCCGATGGCCCTCGAGTGTGGTGACTACAGTACGGATAAGCTTATTGTCGAACGTAAAGAGATTGGGGATTTTGTGAATAGTACCTTTGCGAGATATGGTGAGACGTCTCGACTTGTCAGCGAATGCGACAGGATTTTTGTTGAGTGTCAGCGGTCCGAACGGATTGCACTATTGCTTATCACGGGTAAACTTTGTGACGTAGAAAAGCAGTTCGCTGATAGAGGTCAGAAGCTCAATCGAAACGCAATCTTCGGTTCGTTCGCTTCCGTTTGGGTGCGTTATGCTTTCAATATCATTTGGACAGAGCAACTTCCGGAAGAGTGGTTACCGGAACTTAAATCTATTGCGGAAAAAATTGACGAGGGGAAGTGGATGATGCCGCAACGGAAGAAGCTTAAAGAATTTGCAAGAGACCGAAACATTGCTGTTATTGCTCGTACGTTCGACCTTTCTCCGAAAGTGGCGGAGGTTCTTGTCAAGAAATTCCGAACGTTGTATGGTGTTGTTGATGCTGCGAAGAATAGGCCCTCCGAAATCTATGTGCTCGAATCGATTGGCCCTCGCACATTACGCAAAATCCAAGAATTAGCAGGTGTTATATAGCTTGACCTTCCGAACGTAAAAGTTTTTATATGTGGTAAGGAAATAAATTTGAGGGTGATAGAATGTTAGAAAGCGAAAAATCAGCATGGCTTGCTGCACTAATCGACGGGGAAGGATGCATCTCATTATATGTCAAGTATTTAGGTTCAACTCTCGTACTAGCACCTATGCTTACTGTCGTTAATAAAAATATCGAAATCCTAAAGCGAGCAAAAGAGTACGTAGGTGCAGGGCACATTGGCTCCCCTGAAACTCAAAAATGCGCACGTTACGTTGCGGACTTTAAAGTAGCGATTAACTTGATACGGCGTGTACTTCCGTATCTAGTAGTCAAAAGACCTCAAGCAGAATTAGTTCTGGAATGGTATCAGTATAGACAAAAACAAAATTTTGCACGTTATACCGAAAGAGATGTACAAGCTATTCAGCAAATACATCTAATGAATTCAGGCAAACCACCAGCAGGTGCATTGTATGAAGCGTGGGTACGAGAAATAAAATCGGCGGGATAGTATGACAAACGTACATGAATTGATTCTTAATGAATTAGCAAACAGTAAGGCTTGTCATGTCGACCGATTTCCTCCATGGTACAACTTTAGCATTGGCGCACATCTTTTCAATATACATAACAAAACCACTCATACGTACTTTGAGGCAAGACGAATTCCGGATACACGCCTTCACATACTGTTTGTCGCTCCTCCTGGCGGTGAAAAGACATTTTGGCAAGAGCAATACTTACGTGGCGAGCAAGCCCTACTTTTGGATTCCGGAATAGACACAGGCTGGACAGGTACACTCACAGAAGCTGGCTTTGTCGGTACGATAAGATTCGAGGAAGGAGAGTCCAAAACGACTCCTGGACTGTGCATGCGAAAACAAAATGCCATTGTCGGAATTGAAGAGTTTGCAGCAGTTTCTGAAGCAATGAGAGCTGAATATGCAAAGACATTAGACCCGGCGTTACTTTCGGCCTTAGATAGTGGGTTCGTATATAAGGATTTGGCTGCTGGCCCTCTTGAATACGAAACGCACCTTACACTTTGGACAGGTACACAGCCTGCCAGATTTGACTTACGTGGTGGCATGGGCAGGCGCTTTCTCTTCATCTACTTCATTCCGACTGTAAAGGACTGGCGTGAGATTACGGAGGCAAGAAGACGTTCTAAGAACATCAAGTATAATCCAATTCAAACCGATGTGATAAGAAAAGAGCTTCCGCGGTTAATACAGCAGTTAAAGACAATCGAACGTGTCGAGTGGGACCTGGATGTCTACAAGTTCTATGATGAAATGAAGTTCTTGCCGTACGAAGAGCAGCTGTATGACAGAATCCTCATAGGCTACCATGTAATGACCGGGCGCTTCGATAGTGTCCTTTACATTAAGCTGGACGATTACATACTGACATTCTTGAAGAAAGAGGCTTATTACAGAGACACGATTCGTCGAGGCAGTGAGTTTGCAGAAGTCTTACTTATTTTAAGAGAGCACGGAGGCAAAATGCCCCTTTTCGAACTCAAAGATGAACTATTAGCGTTCGGAAAGGACTGGCAACAAAGTGCGAAACTTCTGGATGACCTAACGCATATTCGGGCGATTAAACGGACACCTGATAACTTTATTGAACTGTCGGTACAACTAAGGGAGAACCAAGGATGATTCCGAAAGTAAAACTGCACAAGTCAGGCGATAGATTAACAGTTTTAATACGCCAACCTTATCATCCAAGAGGCCAAACAAAACTTGCTTTTCGCTGGCGAATTGCTGGAGTATTTTCTTTAGACGAGGTAAGTAAGGATGAAGCAACAAATACAACTGTCATTAGATGCTGAAATCATCCGATGGTTACGCGAAAAAAACGTTAATATTTCGGCACTTACGAATCGCCTGTTGCATAATGTAATGAGACAGGAAAGTCTTGCTGCTGAAGACATTGCCCTAACAGTACTGCAAGATGACCGGAAAAGACTCGTTGATTCTTTGAAGCGTATTGAGGAGTCTGCTGAGAGGACAAGACAACTCATTAGTCAGACTGATGGAAAAATAGAGAAGCAAAAAGGTGTCATTAAGGAAGTCCGGAAGTCTGAGCGTATTGCGGAATTAATGCGTGAACTCAATGAGCAGATTGTCAGTAATGACTATGACTTTGAAAGGGTAAAAGCCTCAGAGACATTACAACTACTGGAAGCTGAAGGAATTCCTGCCCGTACTGAAGGATGGCTTAAACGTCATATTGCGAGAATCGAACTGCTTGGGAAATAAGCCTCAGGTGGCAGGAAGAGAAAGGAGATGAGTGTACTGCCACTTGCATCATCGGCAACAATGAACTACGGTGTTCTCAGTGAATATGTATCATTAAGGTTACCTGTGACTGTGCGGACTGTGACCCCATAAAGCTATTCTACCGTTGAAAGTATCTGCAACGAGCGTTTTAAACTCAAGGTACAAGGTTGTACCTTTCATGTTTTTCGGAATGGTAATCAATGCGTATGCGCGAGGATATATGCCAGAAGCCTGTGACATAAAAATAGGTATGCCGTCTGACATTGGATAGTAGTCACTGCCTTCTCTAATTCGTACAAATCCTTCCACGAGCCAAGCAACATCGACAACTAATATTCCCACATAACAGAAAAGTGTTTCATGGTCTTCGTTAGGTACAACTACAGAAGTTATTGTTGCCCATACGTAGCCAGCAGGAACAGCAACATCCGCACTCCAAGCACCTGCAGATTTAGCAGCAACAATTCCTGCTGTTGGCACTGCAGAACGCATTTCACTAAGGATAACGTCGTCAAAATACAGTGTTCGCATCATGCTTGTATAGTAGTGACGTAACGCAACCCTTGCCCAGTATTTTCCGGCTGGAACAGTAACCTCCGCATACTTCTGTTGCCAACTGTCTGTGACAACACCATCAGCAACATCCGTTTCTGTTTTAGTTCCATAAACTCGGTCAAACCACTCCATATGAACAGGCGTGTAAGCTAATGTACCACTTTCTCCAGCTTCAGTCTTTACCCTTACACCAACAAAATACTTCTGACCCGGCACTACTGGTATGTACTCCGAAAATAGTTTACCTTCGCCAGCAGCTGCTAACAAAATGTACGCACACTTCGCACCCTTGTAAGACCGGTTAGAGAAGATGCCAAAAATTGGTGAACCACTAAATGTGCCGACAGTCCATGAGTCCGGCATGCCATCTGAATCCCTGTCTACCTCAAACGACTGGTTTGGAATCAAGTTTTCAGATGGTGCTGCATTGCCAAACACAAAAGCATCTGGTACTTGAGAAATTGTTACATTATAAATACCAAGGTCTTCGTACTGCTCTGCTTCTTGCATCTCTCTTTCCGTAACATCTTGTGGTCGGTCAACTTCTACGTCTGCCTTACTAACTGTTTTTGTAATCTTCCAGATGCGAAAGTCGCCGACGAGATTCAGTGCACTGTTATTGAGAGAGACCATATCTCCTGGAAATAAATTGTAAGCTACCGAAATGACAACTGGTAGTTTTACGCCACTAGAGTCCTTGTTAAGTTCCGCTAACTTTTGCGAAGCAATACTATTGAGAGTTGCAGTATCGCTTGCTTTCTTTTCTGTAAACACTGCAATGTTTGTTCCTGTGCCTGCTGTTCCTTCAATTTCTTTACCATTCGAGTCGACACCGCGAATGATTACTTTGTCGCGGTTTTTGCTCCTATCAATCCCACGGTTTGGCCAGGAAATTGGCGTTACCGAACCTTTTGAAGTTCCTCTAGTCCCTATATTAAATCTCGGATTACCGTAAGCATCTTCATCGGTCCAAAAGTCAGCATTGATGGCTTTGGCAAGAAATGTTGCTGCATCCCAGCATATTGCTCGTTTAAATCGGAGGGAAAGGAGGGAAAGACCAGCTCCTGTAGGAAAAGGCCTCAACACTACGTCTTTTGCAATCGGATATCCTGTGTACTGTAAGACATCTTTAGCTCCAACCCCACCGGAAGAGCACGAGCCAGCGACAACTCCCGCTGCTGCACAAATGTCTGAGAGAATAGTGCTTGCCGGAACATTTGTATACTCGTGAGTGAAGTCCTTTGCATTCATCCTAACGTAACATTCGTCGTAACAAAGACAATTGATAAGCTGTGAATCATATTGCGGGGCAGACAGCAATCCTTTAAATTGGTTTGTCGAGTCAAAAAGTATACGAACTTTGCGGTCCGATGCTACAATATTTCGGTTCGTTGCATTATTGGCAATTTTGAATGTCGCTTCTTCGTGTCCGTTGAGCTCTTGAATAATCTTGTCTACCGCACCAGCTAATGTTACCCAGCTTGCACCGTCGAAGTACTGAATACTCCATGCTGCCACCTACAACACCACGTGTGTACTACCTTGTGTGAACTTCAACTGCAGAAGGAAAGCTCGTGTTCCATACTTTGGGTCTGCGGTATACAAAAGTCGTTCAAAAAGCCAATTACCGTCATAAAGACCTTCATTGGTCAACAGTGCCACTTGCGAATGTAACTTTGCCCTTAAAGGGTCAATGTACGTAGTCTTAAGTTGTGCTTTCGTAAGCCCTGCCGACACCAGGATTGCCTCAGCATCCAAAGTTCGGACTTGTAAACCACTACTGACGATAATTGGTAAACCTCCAGGAAACATATATGCATCTTGATATGTCGGGTTAGTCTCCACGATTTTATATGGATATTTCGGTAGTGTTATAGTATCAATCTGGAACCCCATTACTTTCTCCTCCGTAAACTTTCTGCGATTCCTTTGTTAACAGCATCCGTAATTTTGTCAAGGTCGACTTCTGCAGACACATTACCTATCGAGATATTCGGATAAACCGTTATGTACTGAGTGCCGGCTCCTGCACCAGCAGCACCACCAGCTACGCCGACTTCCGCGGCTGGCAATGCTTTCAGATTTTTACCTAGGGAGTCAACATCTTCTGTTAACGATTGTGTCTGTTCCGCACTTTCCAAAAGCGTCTTGTTATATGCTTCAGCCATCGGAACTGCATGCTTGAAGCATAAACCTGACAGTGCACTACCTAACCAATTCACTGCTCCTGAAAGTGCATCAGTAATACCTTTTGCTGTATCAGCTACTGCTTTGTATGCCGTTACGGCTGCAACAAGTGCCCAGATTGAAGCTGCAAGTGCTGTTATGCCAACAGACATTGCGATAAGTCCTGCAGATGCGCCGACTAGACCAAGCATTGCAGGGATAAGTGCCCAACCGGCTACAGCAATTGCCATGAGTCCAGCTGCACATGTAAAAAGATACGGAATGGCCGGTGCTAATGCCATTAAGTTAGTCAGTAAGTAAACGAGGCCTTGACAGGCCATCATAACACCTGCCCCTGCCATAAGGAATGCTGCACCAACTGCCAACGCTGCAACGGATAATGCTAATATAATCGGAATTGCCGGAGTCGCAGCAGCTCCTGCGGCCCCAACAGCACCTCCAATAGCAACAATTCCCGGAGAAGCTGCGGCCCCTGCTGCACCGATTGCGCTAATGGCGGCGGAAACTGCATAGAAGACGCCCATTCCGACAAGGAAGCCGCTTACAACTGCAACTATCATTGCCGGAATCGGTCCAATCACGTCTTTCAGTGCAAGAAAGATTCCTACGGCTGTCGCAATTGCGGCTACAGCTGCTGCCACAATCGGTATTAACGGAGCAAGCGCTGTTCCGGCGAGAAACGTAATGATTGAACCTAATGACATCAGTACAGGAGAAATTAGGTATGCAGCCGTTCCAATGGCAATCAGCAAAGGTGCCAGTGGTAATATCGCACCTATTAAGGTAGCCACTGTGGGTAATATAGGTTTCAAAGCGTCAAGTAAGTTTACAAGCAATGGTACTGTAAACGTCAGTCCATTAACGAATCCTTCAATTAGTGCAGGCCCGGCACTCTTTAACAAATCTAGTAGGGGAGGTAGAATCCTATCAGCCAATTCTTGTAACGCCGGAATTAATGTCGGTGACACTTGATTCCACATTTCGAAGAAGGCGTTTGCCACGGACATTAATGAATCTATCAAAATAGGACCGATGTCAACTGCAATCCTTGCCCATATCGCTTCCAGGGCACCCATTGCGGCTTCAAACTTAAGGCCGACTGTCGGAAGCTTTGTCAGAATGTCGCGAAGCGAGGCAAGTGTTACTGCTGTACCTAGTCCTGTCGCTTCCAGTAATCCTAACGTTCTGGCAGTATCACCCATGGTTTTCTGCCAATTCTTCAAAGTATCCGTAACTTTCTTAATCGGCATTTCCAGCCATTTAAGCATCATTCGGCCGACAATAGTCATTCGGTAACCAAGCCAGCCGAGACGAACACCAGTATTTCGAATGCTTCTTCCGAACTTTTCCCAGTGCTGTCGTGTCGCTGCAGCTTGTTTTGCTTGTGCGTCTAAAGTATCCGACAGTAATTTGAAGCCAATGTCACCTTTTGTTGCCTCAGCAACATTTCCGCGGTATTGTTCTTGCAAACCTTTGAAGACAACGTCATTCTGTTTTCCAGTAAATCCGAGTTTGCTGAGGCTAGTTGATGCCTTTGCAAATCCCGAGTAAAGATTCTGTATCTTGACTGCTACCTTATCTGGTATGTCAGGATTTTCTTCCATCCAGCGTAATGCTAGTTCAAACCTACGCTCTGCCATAGTCTTTCCTTCTTCTTTTCAGGCGAATCTTGTCTGAAAGAGTCTCCGGAAACTCCTCCTTATTGACAGCTGAAAGAATTGCGGCATCCAAAAGTAGAGATTCTAAGGAGTCTTCCTGGACTTCCAGTAGTGCCGTTGGACGAATTCCTAATTCCTTCCCTACGTACCCTGCAAGTTTAGCTAGTGGCTGGTTTGCGAAAGAACTCGCGTTTTGCTTTCTCTTCCTCTGTGAGACCCGTTGTTTCTAGAATTGTCTCTAACAGCTTTATTTGGTCTTCCGAATCAATCTCATCGACATTCAGTGTTTCAGGGTCATTTGCTGTTAACGAAAGTTTCGGTTCAACGACACAGCTTACCAAAAGTTCTCTTAAGGAATCGCTTACTTTCTGTTGCCCTTCCTTGGTCTTTAATGACTCCGTGTACTTCTGTTTTATCGCTTCAACGTCTTCTGATAGTTCAAGACCTAGGCTACTGGTGAAAGCAATTAACGCTCTTGCATTCGGCTTTCGTACGATAAAGACGGGGTGCGTGATGCTGTCTGCCAAAAGACTCGGAAGTTTGACTTCCTTTGTACGTGCTTTCCGATAATCCGATACTGATGTTGGCAATGTCTAAGTCTCCTAGTAGCTTGTTTCCTTATTCAGCAGTTCAACAATGTTCCCTGCGTCTTTCACTGCCCGAAATGAAAAGGTTTGCTTAAGAATTTCGCGTTTTGAAGCCGCCGCTGGATTCTCCGTAATCAATGTTTTCGGCAACACAATATGTACGTAGTAGTTTGGATATGCCGGTACACCTGAAGCTTCGCCAGTCAGTGTTATTTCCAGTTGTTGTGGTGTCACGTCTTCTTGGGGCTCTGTTGCTGTTGTTGCACCGTAAAAGATTTTGCGTTGGTCCCAGCTCTTGAACTTCATTTCGAATTCGCCAGTGATGTCTGAACCGCCCAACAGTAGGTCAGTTATCTTTCTGCTTCCCAAGTCATGTGTGTCGTCCGGTATGTCATTCTCAATGTTGAAACTGAAAGATTCGGCTTTAAAGTCCACTGTCGCTAATTTCAGTATTGTCAAGTCATGGAACACAAAAGGTCGTAGTGTAGAAAGTGTACCTTTCGTTGGCTTTGCCTCCAAGTCTTCCCAGGCATACATAAGGTCAAGGTCGCAAGTCACAAGTTCGCGTGCCGGCGCTTCCAACGTTAGTTTTTTGATGAGACAGCCTGCCAAAATTCTAGAGTCTAATGCCGAAAGTCTTTCATTGTCAGACAACGTGAAGCTTTTTATTGTTTCGGCCATTGTAAACGTATGTTTGTACATTGTCGTGGTACCCTGCTGTGCGGACGTTACTGCTCCCATTGTCCATTTCAGAAAGTGTCCGATTGTATCTGGTCGTGCGTACAGCCCGAAAGAACCACTGCCTTTAAATGGCCCCGTCACCATCGTTGCAATCTGTCGTTCACTTTCTTCGACCTCTAAGAGTCCTTGGTCAGGGTTCAAATCCAAGGTTCCGTAAGTCAAGCTTTTTGCTGGTGTTGTTACTTTCGTACCATACGTTGTTTCTTCTGCAATTCCAGCCCACTTGTTCGGACTACTCAACTTTCATCTCCTCCGTGTAGAGCTTAACAATCGCTTCTTCAATGACGTCGCTCTCGCTTACTGGCTTCTCTGGCAATTCACGCTTCTTTTGTAGTTCTCGCAGTTTCTCAAAGGTTTCCATCGTTAGGAATATTGTCCTAGATGTCTCGCTCATTTTTCTTTCCTCCATTGTCACATTTGTGACTGTGATTACATGACTTCTGAAATTTCAACTATTAGCCCACTCCAGAATGTTTCCATCCCACGATTCATTCTCCTCCAGTTTGGAGAAATCTGGATGATTTCCAGACATGAAACTTTCCCTCCGAGTGTCCTGTCCGACACTAATTTATCTTGAATGTTGCCGACTAACGTCAGCGCATCTTTCGCTCCTGTCTTTACATCATCTGATTTGACAACTACACCAATGTCGAATCTGCATGTATGAAGAGTTTCAGCTGTTGATGCTGGCGAAACATCAATCGGTAACGGGCAAACATATACTGTCGGGTAATCATCCGGCGGAAACTTTTCGCCATAATACACGCGGTCCTTATCAACACCTGAGACTGTTTTAACAGCCTCAATGAGGGCGTCCCAAACAGACAAATACCAGTCTGGCCATGTCATGTTTTCAGCTCCTTTTCTATAACATTCTCCACAACGGAGACTACATCTTCTCGGAGTTGGTTCAAGAACTTCTCGCTGAAGTTATGCCCTTTGAAACCCGGATGCATTCCGATATTACGTTCTTGCAAACCTGATTTTATGGCAAAAAAGCGCGCACGTTCCTCCGATTCGGCTTCAACTCCAAGATATCTGGGTTCTTGTGCGTACTCAACAGCATGCCATAATTCATGACGTGTCGTTACATCTTGCTGCTCGGTTGTCAGACCTTTTTGTATCATGATATATAATTTTCCTTGCTTTGAGGCAATAAATCGACCTCTTACATATTTGGGCAGCGTTGATGTTTTGGTGATGCTAATTGTTTTCGCAACACTTGCAGCCCTTTCTGAAAACCCTTGCGCTTTAGCTTCTCGATAAACCTGCGTCCGAGCAGAAAGATACGTCGAGACTAGCCTTTTTTCAATCGCTGGAACGTACCTTCCTTCAGATTTCGGGAATCCTTCATCGACATATTGTGCGTACGGTGCGTCCCAGAAAAAGCGAACTCGACGTCCATCCTCTTCGATTTCGTGGCGGAAAGATTCCTGTAAGTTCCCAGTTAGTTTCGGCGTTACTTCGGAATTAATTTCATCGGCCCGTTGAATAATAGAATCGTTAGCTTCCGTGATAATCTTTTTTGAACTTACAGGAACCCAACGCCATTTGCCTCGTGCAGCAATCACAAGTCTAACTGTCATTTAATGACTCCTCCAGAGATGAAGGTTGTGCAACAGCAGCTGTTAAAACCGGATTACCTTGCTGTGTGTAATTCAGAAATTCATTAGCAAGCTTTTCCAGAACTTGAAGATGGCCGACCATAAAGCCAGGAACGACACCAGCTGACCTTTCATACTCCGTGACGTATGCCAGATATGTCAAATAGCCTGCATAGACCAAAATTGCTGTATCCACTGTCGATTCAGATAGTCCGGAAGCTTTCTTGACATTTATTTTAATCGTGGCTACTTCAATCTGCTTCTGTACAGTGTTGTCTGCAACACGGCCAGGACTAAGGTTGTTAAGAAAGTCCCGAACATCGGAAATTGTAACCATTTACAGCCACCTAGAGAGGATTGATGCACCTGCCATTATCAGTGCTATAATAATAGCTGCCCTGTCCTTTCCGGACAGACGACCTTTCATCTTATTCTTTATCTCCTGAATGTCGCTAGTTAACCCTCCCTTTCTTTGCAAGCTACCAGCTTCTTCCTCGCCCATGAGAGTGTTGATAACCTTTGTCAAATCGTCTTGTATACTGTTAATTTGTGTTGTCAGTTCCGAATGTCTTGCTAGACATTCTGATGTCGTTACGAATCCTGGATTGTCTTTCTTTTTCGAAGACGTGTGGCATTACTCCTAATGTTTGTTAAGGTCTTAACGACAGACCTCTTGCGGTTTGTTTTGACGACTGCCTTCCCAGGCCAAGTCGGGAATTAGTGATTCACTGAAAGTCAATTGCCTATTACGGCGAACCTAATATGGCTGTTGTTCTGTGTATACGACTGGAAGTTGTAACTGTCGAAGAGTCCGGAACGGTTTTAGTCGCAAAGTACTGCCTCACGAGATACTTATGCGCAGCACCGACTCTTTTGTCTTCTACGAGAGGAACTTTGCCGCCTCTATAGACGCCGTGCTTTGCTGTAGATTCACCTGGAAGGACGACTAACATGTCGTCTCCGCCACCGATGCCTGTTGAAAGCGAAAGCTCTCGGAACGGTACAAGCTTTAGTCCGTACTGGCTTTCAACATAGTCCTTGTACGAAGTCTTCAAGTTATTGATTGTTGTCAGTTGCCCTGCAAGGTTAAACGCCTTGACTGGTAGCGCAACAACCATCTTTTTGACATCTTCTAGTGTGGCTCGAGCAGCATCTGTCTCTATCAGTGTGTTGACAGCCCTTGTAATGTCCTCTACGATTTTTGGTGTGCCGCCATCCCATGCGCCCTGTGTCGCGATAGTGGTCGTGTATCCTGCTGCGACAGTACTCAAAATGTTGGTGTTTTTGGCTTTGGCAAACGCTTCGGCTAAACGTCTAACACCGGTTCTCCATTGTTCTTGCTGGTACCCTCTGATGACCGCTTCGTCTGTAATTCTGAACTGACCTTCAGCCTTCTCCAATGAGAAGTTAAAGGGTGTCCAAGTTATGCGACCTTCTTTGCCTTCAGCGCCCTCTGCAACAGGATAGTCTATTGTAATGTCCGACGGAAACTCTACTTTAATGTCAAGGTTATCGTATGGTACTTCTGGTGCAAGCATTTTCGCATCTGTTAGTATCGCAGCGCCTTTGTAAATGAACTCCCTAATGATGTCGGCTCTTACTGTAATGTCTGATGTCGTACCCTGTAGTGCAATTTGTCTTACAATTTCTTCTAATGCTGACATATCAGTCACCTTACTGTTTAATCGGAATTGGGCATAGTAGCTTGCACAGCAATTTCCCTGTAGTGCTCTGGGCTTTCGCTTCCAATGCGACACCTACAAGCATTGAATGTTCATCGTCAATTGTCTCTGCCGTTGTATTCAAATATGTTGCAGGCCATGCTGTAGCCGCATGCTTCTTGACAGTACCTGCAGCATTTGCACCTTTTGTGCTCACAAGGTCATCGATTGCAATAGTTTCGCCCGCACCGTTGTTAAACTGAACATATGCGTACTTCGGTGCTTGCAAGACACCTACTTGTTTGTTCGCAATAGCAGTACCAGTCACTTTATCCTTTGTTGATGTGAAGCCGATGCCGAAAGCAGCACCGCCTGCTACACACTTCGCAACCTTTCCTGTGTTTGCTAGTGACAGCACGTAGCCTTCGTCATCTAAGGCGTCAGTGCACTCAAAAGACAGTATGTCGGATTCTGAAACTTCTGCCATTACTTGGCACTCTCCTTCAATTCAAGGATGCTATTAAGCGTTGCGCCTTTGCCAAACATTTCGTCGACTTCTTTTGTAATAACTGCTTTCGCTGCATCTTCACCGATTTGTAGCTTAATCGGACGAACATGCTTCTTTAGTGTCTCCAGGTACTTCTGTAGGACTTTCTTTTGCAAGTCCTTACACGTGATGCCTTCAAGGAACTTTTCCGGTGCAAATTCCTTGTCAAACTCTTTGATACCGGTGGTGATGTCAGTGATTTCTTCGGTGGTCCGTTGGTCTAAAGCTGCCTTAGTTGCAGCTAACTCTGCCTTAAGGGTCTCAAGCTCCGGTGACTTTGTTTCTGGTAGTGCCTCAGCTTTCGGATAGTTCGGTTTGTAAGCGGCTGCGCATTCTTTCATTGTTTTGCCACCCTTCATGCATGTTGTCATGTACTCTCTATAGCTCGCCAGTACTGTCTCCACTTCTGCCGCCATGTCCTTACCAAGTTCCGCTTCGAGGGCTTCGTGGGCTTTCGGATACGGATATGGATAAGGTACCTTTAGGGCTTTCTTCAGTACTGCCATTGCCTTTGGAATTATTGCCTCAGGTACACCTGCGTCTTTCATTTGCTTCTCAATCCATGTAAAGAACGCTTCTTTGTCAGGTTTTGCATTTGCTTCGAACTTTATGAACTCCTCAGTCGTATTGTTTGTATCCATTGTGTTTCCTTCTTTTTTCCCTCTTTCGAGGTTTATTTCACGTGCAGAACTAACCCTACATGTTGGACATGCAGGGTCATCTATTAGGGCTCCGCCCGTGAGTGTTCCATCTTCGGCGACTTCAAAGCCGCCTGCATCCCACCCTGTAACTTGGGCTTCCATTGAAAGCCCGATTTTAGGATGTTCCTTTAGGTAACGAAGTGCACGAGGGTTAAAAACATATCCGCGAACATTTAATTGTCCGCCATCTTTCACGCCCGTAAAGAATCCTACTGTCGTACCTTTTGGAATTGCCCAGTCCATACTTTCAGGAGAGATATCATGAGCAAAATAAATCGGCTTACCGATAATTGAATCTTTTACTTTTTCGATGAAGGATTCTGAGTATTTCGTAGGAACGCCATCCAAACCAACCCAAATGCCAGGTTTCAGTAAAGTACCTTCGATTACTATTGCATTCCCAAGTACTTTAGTCTGTACCGCACTTTGCAAGTGAACAGACTTCGTGTAATTTTGTTCACACATCGCGAGTACTTGGTCATGCGGCCTATTCGGGCTTTCTTTCTTTTCGAAAGCAATACATCTGGACACGTAGTCGTTTCTTGACTCGCCTTTTTTCGGTGTTGGTAATGGCAAATTATGGCGCCTCCTTACTTTTTGAAATCACCCATAAGTTTTGTTGTACTGTGGGTTTTGTGAAAGTAAACAGTCCTTTTAATTGCTTCATTGCGAATTTGACCTTCATGAACGTTGCTTTAGATTCGAAAATTTCTGCAGCCCCCTCATCAATTTCTTCAACGTAGGCTGGTGTATCTTTCGTCGGATTACCTGCCGTGCCGGGTTTCAACTCTTTAATCCCCGTAATGTTAAGCCACGAACGGTCATTGCACCATTGAAACTCTCCGAGAGTTTCATTAGTGTACTGCGGATTTTCATACAGTACGAAATGAATGAACTTCCCAGTTTTGGGGTAGTCAATTCGTAAGTCCCAGTGTTCTTGTGACGGCCCCCCTCGAATGACAATTTGTCCACGCCACCAGTGATGCTGTAAAACGGCATGTGTCGTAATGTTTGTGACATCCGGAGGACTTTGCAACTTTGCAATCTTTACACTTCCGGCTTTAATTGCGTCTATGAGGGCATTCCTAACAGTTAGTCGTTCAGTATTTTCTTTTTTGACCCAATATTTAAAGCTGGACGGAACGCTCTTTCGAATGTTCGGAGGTAAGCACGATATGCCAAAGGGTGGCACCCACTTCTTTTCTTTTGCCCGCTCAGACAGTACGTACGGCATTTGGTCTTCAGGCTTCCACATTAGAAAAACAAAGTCCGTACGAGGCTCTTGAGCTTTCCAAGGATTCGGCAGATATCGAATCACCCAGCGGCCGTCAATTAGTTTTCCTTGAATGAAAAACTCCTTATAGTAAGACTTCTGTGCACCGAAGTATACTGTCGGCTTATCAACGATTGAGAATACGCCAAATTCTGTTTTTGTAGAGCCTACTTCACCAGGCTCGACGACTTTCTCGACATTTAGCCAATCTATTGGTTCCGAAGATTTCCAGGACACTCGAATTTTTTGACTAGCAGCCGTAATTTCAGTCTGCGGGACATTCCGCAATTTAAAGTAACGTTCCCAATGCTTTTCGATTTCCTTTGCTTGACTTACAGACGTAACGTCTTCCTTAATGGCATCTGGCTTCTCAATGAACATTGTTGCCCCAAGTAAGTAATGGTTGACTTTAATACGAAAGTCCATGTGAGCTGACTTTCCGCGATAGTGTATTTGCATAACACTTTCGTGAGGATTATCATCCATCGGGAACGTTTGTAGTTTCTTTTTGACAAGCAATTCTTTCTGTCGGGCGACCTCAATGGCCTGTAATGCATCATCAGCTTGTGCGTGTGTAGACTTGCCAATAAACTTCGGTTCATAAATCGTGACATTCTGCGTTCCGTCTGGCCTCATGTAATGATTCATTGTATGAAACGTCAGGTCAACGACGTCTCCGATTTTGACAGGACTGGCAACATTAAACGTCTTTCCAATGTACATGTAGTCTATATTCCCGACTGTCTTGGTAAACTTCGCCGGGACTTTCCAGCCTTTCGGAATCTTTAAGCCCACGTATAAAGTAAAAACTCCCGACGTTTTTGTTTCTGTCTTGTCCAGTACGATTCCATGGATTTCTGCCATCTTCTTCCATTTCAGCATCTTGTGAGTAATACCATCAAGCTCGTATTGCATCTTTGCTGACTTAAGTACCGTCCCTTCAGATGCAACGTATGATGCTGTTTTCTTCAGTGCACTTAAAAGTTCTTTAGACGAATCTACCAGAACGGAAGGCGTCAAGTTAAACCCCGGCTTCGGAACTTCGTCTGTACTTTGAGGCCACTTAATCGCTCTCATTCTTTTGTAACGTTCCGCATACCCTAACTTATGTAGGTCCTCATTATCATAGGGCATGTCAAAAACATTGAGGGTAAGGTTAGAGTCATCTGGCGGTGTCTTTGCATTCAAATACCCTGACGTCATCTCTCTTGGTTGATGGACCCCATCAATCCACATTTCAGTTTCGCAAAGAATTGTGCAGTCTGTCGGCAGGATTCTTTTGGCAACCTTTACTAGTGTCGGAAAACGGTTTGTAACGTCAAAGCCAGCGTCTGTTCGTATGACTAACGAATCGCCATGTTTCACCCATTCCGTAATTGCACCGTCGTATTTCTTCTGCGCATACACTGGGTAGTCTTCCGCTGAATACTCATGAGCAATGTCCATTACAGCCTCCTCAGGAAACATGTAGTACGCTCTGTAACCTTTCAGTGGTGCTACATATCTTCCAGGAATGACTTTATCCTCTTTTAACGACGCTGCTGCCTGCCTGCGTCCTTCTGGGTCCTTCAATGCCTCAATACGTTCCATTTGGACGAGTCGCCTGTCAGAAGCCGGGACTAACACCAGGTCATAGACTTCAACGTGAGAGGTGAAAGGCCCGCCATAATCACCGATGAATCGTCTACGCATTCTTCCGGCAAGTTCTGGTTCTAATGCTCTGCCTAGGCGGAAGATGACAGGTTGGTCTCTATCCGTAATCTCTTCGACTTCCTTCTGCAGAATATCAATATCACCTTTTGTCTCACCCCAATTTGTAAGTCCACCAACAACTGTAATATAACCTTTCTTCAACATGATAGGCTTTGACCACGCATCCAGAATTTCCTTAAGGGTAATCTTGCGACCTAATGTCTCTCCATAATGTCTGACAGGAGTATACATTTCTTGAATTTCCGCAGCTTTTTGAATCTGTTCGGAGCTTTCCAGCTTGACCGACGTAATCCATTTTTGAATACCTGGAGGAACTTTGAAGTCTTTTGGCGGAATAAAAAGCTTTTGGACTTCAAACTCTGAGTAGTAAAATTCTTTTTGGTCTGGCCACCACTTGTCGAACTCCTCATCAGAGATTTGTGTTTTACTCCGCAGTTTCATGATTTCTTCACGTGGTACTGGGCCGTGAGTTTTCTGAATCCGCAAAATGCCGTAAACTTTGTTGTCTTGAACGAAATAAATAGGTTTGTTAAGGTATTCGTCCGGGATGGCTTTTGTTGACAAAATCAGCGTTTTGTAACCTTCGGAAATCAGTCGGGCATGTGGAGGAACAAGGTAAATCCCCGGAAGGGCGTGTTGTAAGACAATTTGTGTACCACAGCGGATTCTCATATTATCCGAGGCCGCCACTACCTTAATGTTAAATTCCTTTTCAAGTTCCTGAAAAGCTTCCTTGACTGCAGCTGACGTTGCCCATTTGCCGAAGTGTGTGAATACCGCCCTTTTTATGCCTTGTGAGGTAAGCCAGCTAAGTTGCGTCCGAACTGAAGCATGTCCGACGACTTTACCATTGATGTTATGAGTAATGTCGTGGTCTAGAGACGAACCATCACCGATGTAAACGTCAGTATTTTTCAGGACACTGAGGTCCTTAATTCTGAGTACGTCAGGAAAGTATGCTAGTTTTCGGCCTTTCGCTTCAAACAGAAAGCCTGACGTCGGAGCCTTTACTGAATGAATTACAGGCACCGGTGTCACTTTAATTCCTCCGATTGCGAAGGGTTTCCGCCAAAAGATTTTTCGGTGGAATGAATAGTGCTCTTTGTCTAACAGTCGGTTACTGAACTTATTAAGAAACACTGGAACGCTTACTGTCTTATCCTTAAGGCCAAACGCATGGTCAGGGTGTGCGTGTGTCAGTAAGATAGCCGAGACATTTGACGGTACGTTTGTAAATCCCTCGCCAAAGTCTACAAGTAAGGTTGTCGGGTTATGATAGACTGTGATTGACGCCGGCAAACGATGCTTCGGTGAAACTGTCGGAACATCACCTTTCGTACCTTCGAACGTTATTATCATACTAAGTCGTCTCCGGAGCTTCTGCCCTTACATGTATCGTACCGTCATAAGCTGTAACTGTAGCTTCCGGTGTTGTTCGATGAATTTCAATTTCAACTTTGTAAGTTTTGTCGCCTACATTGAAATCTCCGAGTTGTACCGTGTATTTCCATTTTCCTTCAGTAGCTGGAGCAACGACTTCTGCGGTTTTTTCTACTTTCGGTACTGTTGTCCCTTCCTCGTAAATTATGAGCTTTAACGTACAGCCAGTTAAGTCAACAGCAACGCCATCTGAATCTACGATAATACCTTCCAAGTCATAGCCATAGTCATTTTGCACTACTGTTGTGAAACTTGTGTAGGTTGACATTTTTCTTCATCCTCCTGGTTAATTATTTCTTCGACCAATTTCTCTGGAATCAAATGGTAAATGAAATTCGCAATGTCTGGCTGTTTAGACAAGAAGTGTTTTGCAAAAAGAACGATTTCTCTTCTGTCCTCTAATAAAAATGTAAGGACACGCATTTTCCCCTGAACGTCAACAAACGTTACAGAAAGTTTCATCTTAACCTCAACCTTAATTTAATTGTCTTTTTTGCGTCTTTAAACTTGACCTTTAACGGTTTCCTCAAGTGAATCTCACCTTCAGTGGCGGGTAAGCTAGTTTGTGAAGGCTTTCGACGTCTAAGGTTAGGAGTCTGTCTTTCAATGTGTAAGGAACTTCTACTTCCATTGACAGACTTCTATCAGCTAACCTAAGTAATGCTATGTTTGTGATAGTATTCCTGAATAAAAGGCCAGCCACGTTCAACTTCAACGAATCGTCTTGAATTGCCGTAAGTTCGGTTGTTAAGGACAGACTTTTATCATTTGTACTTCTGTACAGTATGTCTAA
>Ga0315280_10004991_pt1 | contig 19238 bp, 16 predicted proteins | sample YL17G06_40_MG_FD_203697 | JGI IMG/M metagenome (GOLD analysis project Ga0315280, IMG submission 203697) | Sediment microbial communities from Yellowstone Lake, YNP, Wyoming, USA - YL17G06_40 | ecosystem: Environmental > Aquatic > Freshwater > Lake > Sediment | place: USA: Wyoming | collected... | reverse complement strand
TAAGACAACTACTGAAGGACGAAGACAACAATGTCAAAATTGCCGCGTCCTATACAATGGCCAGATTCGGGGCGCGCGAATACCTTGAAGTTCTACGAAAGGCCATAACCCTCAATAACCAGACGGTTAGAGCTAACGCGGCTTTACTATTGGGCAGGAGCGGCGATAAAACGGCCTTGAAGCTTTTATACTGGGCCATGCAGCACAAAAATTCCGATGACAAGGTCGTATTCCAGGCAGCAGAGTCTATAGCCCGCCTCGGCGATGAGCGAATATATCAAAAGCTCTGGGCAATGCTGATAAGTGCTTACGCCGATGTCAGACTTATGGGTATCAGGGCAATGGGCTCGCTGGGAACGGCAGAAGCGAAAAATGCCCTTATTACTATGCTGGATGATAACTTATTGGAGGTCCGGCTTGCAGCGGCTGAACAGCTCGGTATGCTTAAAGACCCCATCGGAGAACCCGAAGTTCTCGAGGTTTTCGAGAAAAATCTCACTGCAGGTCTGGATGAAAAGTCTCGCGAACGTGCTAATGTGCTAACGGCGATGGCGATAGGCCAAATTGGCACAGCCCGTCTTACAAAATTTCTACCTGGGCTTCTGAAAAATGAATCAAAATTTGTTCGTATAGCCGCCGCCAAAGCCGTTCTCCAATCTACAGCAAAGAGATAGAAGATACAAACGTCTGCTGTTAGAACAGCAGAAAATTTATTGAAAAACCCTTCGCGACCGGAAAATTTTAAGAATTTTTAGAACAGTTCTTGGCTTTTGCGCATCTTATCGAAGGAAATATGGTATAATAGAAGCCGGAGCAGTCATAATAAATCGAGGACTTGTTTTAAGGAGGCAAGTTATGACCAAAAAAGAGATATTAATAATTTTGGCAGTGGTATTGTTTGCAGGGTCTGGGCTTTATGCTGTGCCTGTAAATAAAATTTTTACATCGAGCGGCCACATTCTTCCCGGCGAAGAGTGGAACCGTGTAATAATCTACAACGACCATACAATCGTTAATATGCTCGGAGGGTCTGTTGACGAGATGGATACCTTCGACTCCAGTATGGTCAATGTCGCAGGTGGAGGAATCAATAGCCTCTACGCAGACGATTCCAGCACCGCAAACATATTTGGCGGAAGAGTCGGTGGTGTTTTTACCTGGGATTATGCCACGACCAATCTTTATGATGGTGGTACCGTCTTCTCTCTTGGTGCTGGGGGTCAAGCCGGTATCGTTAATATGGCAGGTGGTACAACTACATATTTGCTCGCTGGCGAATCGGGTATTATTAATCTTTTTGGTGGTTCAATAACCACTTTCCTTAGCGCTGGGGTCTTTGCCACAGTGAACATCTATGGCTATGGTTTTGATTATGACCCTTTCGCGGGAAAGCGGAACGGAGGGCAGTTAACAGGTTTCTGGTTCAATGGCGCTGCATTTTCAATCGACCTTTACAACCTTGATACGTACAAACATATAAACCTAATTCCAGAACCGGGTTCATTAATAATTCTTATGCTGGGAGGTCTATTTATAAGACGAAAAAGATAATGCAATGTTAAGGAGGCAAGTTATGTTTAGAAAGAAGATATTAACAATTTTGGCAGTAATAACGCTGCTTGAAGTTTGTCCAATCCAAGCCAGTGTGGTCTTTCTCGAATCAGGTCATCACACCTGGACAGATGCTGATCCATATTATGATGAGGTATTTCTTAAAAACGATGCAAGTTTAGATTTTCTTGGCGGAACAATCGGAAAACTATCGACATATCATAATAGTCTGGCCGATTTGGAAGGCGGGCAAATGCACAGTCTTTGGACCTTTGAAAACAGCATTGTCCACTATCACGCTGGTCAAATAGACTATATATCAGCAGATCATAACAGTACAGTTTTTCTTTATGCTTATGATGTTACATATGACCCAATGGGAGGGGTTAACCACGAAGGTTATGTAGAAGGATTTTTCTATAAAAACAATGAGGAGTTCAGTTTTTCGTGTTGGAATACACCAACCTGGTCATACATAGAAATTGTGCCGGAACCAACAACATTGTTAATGTTAGGATTGGGGGGGCTTATGGTGAGAAAAAAAAGTGAAAGGAAGACAAGAACCATCTATAAAGGAGTATGAAGATGCAGTTCGGAAAGAAACTTATCACAGTGACAGTTTGTCTAATCACGTTTGCAATCGTCCCGGCTTATGCTGCAAAGTCTGTCTTTATTATCAGTAAGCATAGCACTTCAAGTCAGGCACAGGCATATACTATTGATGGAGACCAAATAACTTTTCAAGCCCAGGTTGGTATTGACACTTACAACCCAGGTTATGGTGCTGTTGGTAACGCGGTTTGGTCAGATAAGGAACTTATGTTTGTAACTTATGAAGAGTCCCCGATGATTGTCTGGGCTTCAACCAAGACTCTCAAGAAGGTAGGCGAATTCGATACAGGTATATATAACCTTGCAGGAATTGCTATAGATACAAACAGGGAAAAGATCTATACTGTCCAAAGAGGAACAAACAACCTATATGTCTACTCTTTCAACCAAGCAAACAATACACTCGGTTTGGACAATCATTATATTTTGGAAGTCCCGTCAGGGTATTTGAATGCTTGGGGACTTGCTTTAGATGAAACAAACGGTCTAATGTATATCTCGACAGATACCGAAAGAGTACACGTCTATGATACTACTGATTGGAGTTATGATCATTACATAAATATTAATGTAGGTGGCACAAATCGATCAGCGGTTGGGATAGCAGTCGACCCTGTTCGCGGCTATCTGTATACCGGCCATTGGACAAGTCATAACTATTTGGTTAGAACCAACATAGCCACGCAGGCCAGCGTTGAAGTTGAGGTAACAAACGGTTGGTATGGGGAGAATGTGCTTGGTATAGATGTTGACGATGAAACGGGTCTGGTTTATTGCACAACTTATCACCATGATTTCAGGGTTTACGACAGCAGCCTGATATTGAAGGATACAGAAACCAACAGCATTTACGGCCCGGCAGGTGTTGCGGTTGGCGGCTGGTATAAGACCGCATCTCATTTACTGGTGAAAGATAACAACGACCCAAATAACGAATGCGTATATCCGTGGGACCCGATTAAGGAAAATTACCTTGTCTTCGACATTTACTGGGATGCAAACGGTCATCCAGACACAAACGTCGTGGTGGTTGACCAACTGCCGGATGAACTTGATTACGATTCGTCGATACCTGATGGTAACTTGGTGGATAAAACAGTAACGTGGCGTATCGGCAGTATAGGTACCGGTAATAATTCCGGTCATATCGTCCTAAAAACCAAAGTGAACTACTGGGCAAAGCCGTGCGATACTATCACCAACACCGTTATAATGGAGGGCGACACATACCTTAACGAGGCAAGATTCGATGTGACCGTTTGTCCGTGGGATGGCGAGATAATCTACGTTGATTGGGATGCCAACGGTTTTAACAATGGCACATCGTGGAACGATGCTTATAAGGATTTGCAGGACGCCTTAACCGGCGCTCGAAACTGCGGTGCTTCGGTGATGGCGATATGGGTGGCAGCAGGGACATATAACCCCACACAAAATCAAGCCGACACCGATGCCAATTTTGCGCTGATTGAAGGCGTCGGATTGTTCGGCCATTTTCCTCCTGAAGGTTCTTACAGAGGCGAGCCAGAGGACCGTAATTTTGCCGATGTAAACAATGAGACTTTTCTCGATGGCCAAATCGGCACACAGTCTGAACAGGCCGTCCAGTATGTCGTAACAAGCGATGGTGTTAAAAACGCTCTCCTTGATGGATTCACCGTAACCGGCAGTTACGGCAGTTACGGCGCCGGTATATTTCTTAATGACTCGAACACAGCGATTGTGAACTGCAAAATAAAAAATGATAACGAGTATGGTGTTCACATTACCAACTTCTCTTATCCGGATATACACAACTGCCTGTTTATAAACAATTCTACCGTTGGAATAAAGTGTGACGGCTCATCGCCAGCGATAACCAATACCATTTTTGACGGTAACAACACAACATACGGTGGCATAGCAGGCTATAATAGCTCTTTTATTACGTTGAGCAATTGCACAACGTAAAATCACATCGAATCGGGCATATATGGTCAGCAGGCTGATATAGAAATAGAAAATTGCTGTGTTACAGACAATGGCTACGGAATCTACTGCGAATATGATTGTAACCCGACTATAAATAGCTCTGTGATAAAAAACAATGGTTATGGAACAAATAATTATTATGGAGTCTTCTGCTATGATTCCGACCTCATCATAAGCCACTGCGCTATAGAAAATAATAACGGCCAGGGTCTATGGTGTGTAGCAGACTCTTCTCTTGACCTTACAAACAGCATAATTCGCTGGAACGACTACGATGGTGTGCATCTTGAGGATGGGCGGTCGGCAACAGTAAAAAACAACTGGATACACAATAACGGCACTAATCAAAACAGTTACTACGGTTGTGGAATTTATCTTAAAGGACAGCACTCGCAACCTATCATTACAAATAATACGATTTGCAGTAACTTTACATACGGGATACACCACGTATCTCCTGGCATTGAACCGGTTGTTACTAATTGCATCGTTTGGTCCAATGGCACCGCAAATTTGTTTAGAGAAGGCGGCGGCACTCTTGAGCACGTAACTTATAGCTGTATCGGCGGAGGTTATCCCGGCAACGGCAATGATGGCAATGACCCCTCATTTAGGAACCCGGACGACCCGAATGATTTTCATATTGCTGAGAATTCGCTGTGTAAAGATACCGGCGACCCCAACGGCGACTACGATGACGAGACCGATATTGATGGTGAAGAACGCGTCAAATATGGACGCGTCGATATTGGCGCCGACGAATACTATATAAGTCTGGCTGATTTCAACGGTGACGATATTGTGAACTTCCTCGATTACGCTGAGTTTGCCAAAGCGTGGCAAACTCAAAACCCAGGCAGGAGTCTCGACGGCGACAGCGACGTCGATATTTACGACCTGAAACTTTTCTGCGAAGACTGGCTATGGCAGGCCGGCTGGACGAAGACTTTCGTCTGCGGCTGCAGTAGTAGTGAGGGCGGCGTAATCGGTCTTCAAGCCACAGGTCTTGAAAGTGCATATCGTTTTGAAGAAGCACCCGGCGTTAAGACAATAGATAGTGATAAACTAACGCTGCTCGATACAGCGTCAAGCCTTGCGGCAATGCCCCGAAGATTAGCTATTAAGGCCGAAAAATTTTATGCCGTTACGGCAGCCCCACAGGAAACAAAAACAATAGAGATTAAACCCCTCGAAATTGAAGAGCTGATAAAATGGCTTGAGCAACTCTGGCTCGACCCTGAAGTACGAAGGGTTGTAGATAAGGGCACCTGGCTGAAATTCATAGAATCGCTGATGGAGGAAATACGAAATTAGTTAAGTGTTTTTTTCAGCGCCCAGCATAGACATTTGACGCGATTACCCTTTTTTTCGGTGGGTAGGATAACCCCATGAAAACTCCATCAAAGATTAATCCGCCTTTGGCGGATTAAAAATCAAACCCGTCCGGCGCTGGCTCGACGGATATTAAAAATAAGGAAGTTCCTTCATTTTGACCCGCCATACGTAGTGGCGGGCTGATTTTTGCATTTTGCTTTTTGATATTTATTTTAGGTGTAATAGTCAAAAATAGCTTGACCTTTTGAGGCCGTAAGCGTAAAATTATAATATAATAGGTGTATTATCAGGGTTAGGTCCTTATAATGTGATTTTGCACAAAAGAGAGCCTTTTCTGAACGCGTCTTTTTGTGTCGATGATGCTTTATTTGTAAGGGCAGGGGTGTTGTAAAAGAAAATATAGAATTATTGAAAGGAGCCTGGTTTGAGCCCGCTTACGAAGGTCTTAATAGTTCTGTTGACCCTATCCTCCATCTTCCTTTGCGCAACCGTCGTAACCTATGTCGCCAATGCCGATAATTACAAGGAAAAGTACACTCAGCTCAACAACATTGCGCAGGCGGCAAAGAAAAATGAGGAAAATACCAAGAATCAGCTAAATAAGACAATCGAGGAGATGGACAGGCAGAAGAAAGAACTGGACATCAAGATTGCCTCACTTCAAACTCAAATCACACAGTTAGAAGCTAAACTTGATGCCACTGAAAGAGAAAAGGCAATGCTGCTGCAGCAGGTAAATAGCTGGACAGCCATAACAAAGGATTTTTACCAGACCAATGATAAGCAAGGACAGTTATTAAAGAACACCCTTGATGAACTGCAAAGAGTTCAGGCTGAATTGACTAAGGAGCAGAATGAGCACAAAGAAACCACAACTGCCCTTATTGAGAAAATGGGGATAATAACGGTGCTGGAAGAAAAGTCCCGGCGCCTGCTCGAAGAGAGAACCGAATTGCAGGCCAAGTTGGACCAGGTCCTGCGGCAGTATGGCAAAACTGTTGCTGCACCCACACCGGTTACGCCAACAAAGGACAAAGTTCGGGTAGCTCCTGTCACCAGAGACCTCGAGTTGAAAGCGCGGGTAACAGCAGTGGACTTGAAAAATTCTATGGCCGAGATATCCATCGGTGCAGCAGATGGCGTCAAAGAAAGTATGAAATTCCACGTTATTCGTGGTGACCAGTTTATTTGTGATATCCTGATTTTAGATGTCGATGCTGAAAAGGCGGTCGGCATCCTGGACCTTGTGCAGCAGCAGCCAAAAGTCGGTGACAGCGTAAGCACCAGCCTGTAGGAATGCTAACGCTGATTTTCGATTGCCGAAAGCCGATTATAGGTTGAAAATCGAAAATCGTAATTTGAAAACCCTTACTACTATGTGAGGTTGGGATATGAGTCCTGACGGTCAGAGTCGTGGTAGAAAAGTAACAGCACCCGACAACCTCTATACGGTTATTCTTGCCGTAGCGGTTTGCGTGGTTCTGGCTGCCGCCGTGCTGGTCGCCTATAAGTGCTATTCTCAGTACGGCACAATTTTTAGGATACCGTAGTCAATTCATTATTGACGAGGCTCTATTTTTATATAAAAATAGGCAATCGGAAAAACTTAGAAAGGAGTCGAAAGTGGTGCTGGACACAATCTTGGGCTGGTTTAGTATGGATATGGGTATCGACCTGGGTACCTGCACTACCCTGGTTTGTGTCCGCGACAAGGGTATCGTCCTCAATGAACCCTCTGTAGTTGCAGTTCGCAAAGGAACAAACATAGTTCTCAACAATGGCGAGGCTGTGGGTTGGGTTGCGCACGAAATGCTCGGCAAGACGCCCGGCTCAATCAGTGCAATAAGACCTTTGAAGGACGGCGTAATCAGCGATTTCGAAATCACCGAGGCAATGCTTGGCTACTTTATCCGCAAGGTGCACGGGCGGGGCAGCTTGATCAGACCCCGAGTGGTAATTGCCGTGCCCAGCGGAATCACTGCTGTTGAACGCCGAGCGGTCATAGATAGTGCCGAACGGGCGGGCGCACGCAAGGTCTATCTTGTTGATGAGCCAATGGCCGCCGGGATTGGAGCCGGACTGCCAATCACCGAGCCTACCGCTTCGATGATTGTCGATATCGGCGGCGGAACTACCGAAGTCGCTATAATGAGCCTCGCCGACATCGCTACCTCCCAATCAATCCGCGTCGCCGGGGATGATATGGATGAGGCCGTAATCAATCATCTTAAGAAAACTTACAACTTGCTCATCGGAGAATCAAGAGCCGAAAAGGTCAAGATACAAATCGGCTCCGCAGCCCCCCTCGAAGAGGAATTGACAATGGAAATAGCCGGCAGAGACACCATTTCAGGCCTGCCTCGAAAAATCGTCATAACAAGTGAGGAAATCCGTGAGGCCCTTCGTGACCCCATCGCCGCAATTATAGATACGGTTACCGGAACTCTGGAAAAGGCTGAGCCGGAGCTGGCTGCCGACTTGATTGACAATGGCGTACACCTTTGCGGCGGAGGGTCGTTGCTGCGGGGAATGGATACGGTTCTGGCAAATGCAACCGGCTTGAAGGTCGAAAGAGTCGAGGACCCGCTAACCTGCGTAGCTCGTGGTACCAGCGTTTACCTTGAAAATCTGGAGCTGTGGAAAGATACAATGGACCACGATGAGTACGGATGGGACTGATTTGACAGTGCGTAAGTTACCTTTGCACTTACGCACTTATGCTCTTATGTTCTTAATATGGCAAGGAAGCAAACCAGAGTCTCCAGAGGAATGCTGTTTACCTGGTTTATGTTAGCCGGGCTTATTTTCCTCCTCGCCCCTCAGAATCTAACAAACAAATTTCAGTTCGCTTTTGCCCGCATTTTTCACTGGCCTTTAAGTATCGGCAGAAACATCTCGCTTGCGGCACGCATACAACAGCCGTTCACAGAGCCCGCCAACAACAGAGAAACTCAGTACCAAAATTATATTGCCAACCTCGAAGCACAGTTAAAACAAGAACGGCAAAAGGTCGAGCAGCTCTCGGGATTACGTAATAGAGGTCCGCTGGAAGGTGCAAAGCTGATGCTGGCTGATGTCTATACAGCTTCTATCGACCGACTGCACAGCGAGCTTACTATTAACCGCGGAGAACAAGACGGGCTGGTCAAGGGTCAATTCGTTTTGGCCGACAACAGCATCATCGCAACGGTATCCGACGTCTCTTCACGCACCGCCCGTCTGAAGTTATTTACTGACCCAACGTCCAAAATAGCCGTACAGATAGGGAAGCTGAACGTAGAGAGGATAATGCAGGGTAGCGGCAACGATTCAGCCAAAATTCAGCTACTCCAGATTGAGCACAAAGTTAAGATCGGCGATGTCATTTATGCCAGCAATAAGAAAACCGGCTTTCTGGATGCCCCGATGATTATTGGAAAGGTCGCACAATGTAAAAGGGACGACCAAAATCCCTCGCTGTGGGACATAACGGTCAAACCCGTCTGTGACATCGAAAGATTAACCAGCGTAACCGTAATCGTAATAAATCCGCGATAGTCCGCCAAAGGCGGACTGCAAAATAAGTCTAATGAGGACATCTAAATGCGATGGTTCCGATTTGCAGTTTTGATTCTTCTGGCTGCCATCCTGCAGGCAAGCCTGTTTGCAGATGTGAACATCAAGCCTGATTTGCTGCTAATCCTTCTGGTGTTTTTTGCTGTTTACTGTAATATCTCGGAAGCGATTATAACCTCCTTCATGGTAGGTTTTGCTGCTGACCTTATCGGGCTGGCAATGGGCCCTCAGATTGTTAGCTTTGGCCTGTTTGGCACCGCCCTGGCTTACCTGCACCGTGTTATCGCTATCAAAAAAATGCCTCATCAGGCGCTTGCAATATTTGTCACCGCACTTTTAGCTGGTGCATTAGCCTATTTTTTGGCCTCTCTGAAAGGCCAGCCTATCACGCCGAACATATACGTCGTGCTTTTGGGAATATCCCTGTACTCCGGTATCGTGGGGCCATTTTTGTTTCTGCCCTCGGCCTGGTGGATGCGCGTAAAAACAAATCGCCTTCGACGCAGCTTCAGATAGCATCCACCGAATAGCAGCCGGGCGCCAGCCCGCCAGACGTGAGGCGGGCCAGCCACTAACGACTGACGACTAATGACTAACGACTAATATATGTATGATAAGCGAATCAAGATTTTTATAATCGTAAGTGCAGTACTTCTGGTGGTCTGTTTGCTTCGCCTGATACAAATGCAGTTGCTTCCTGACTCATCTGTTCAGGACCATATCGCGGAACTAAAACGCGGCCTGTCCCGGCAACTTAAAACAGTCAGAGGCAGAATACTTGACCGAAGAGGCAAAGTTTTAGCCACCGACCAGCCGCAATTCCAACTGTGCATAAATTATAGACTGACCTGTTTTTTAGATAAGCGAGTTCAAAAAGCAAAACTGCTCAAAGCCGCAGGAGAACGTACCGCAAACCCATCTCTGTTCGAGGCCCGCAAGGAACTCGAAGCCAAAATCGAAGATTTGGAGCAGGTGATTGAAAAGTGCACACATTTCGGTCTCAACCGCAGCCAGATTGAAACCCAAATTGCGGAAATAAACCAGAGAATATGGAATCTGCGCGCTTTTGTGGCGTGGATACGAAATGGCCCTGACCCGAGCATCCTTGAGAAATATAATCACAATATGAACAGCATTCCATTATCGGAGGCAATTGGAGATTTTGAAAAGAAATTCCCGAGCGAAGACCAGCGCCTCCTGCCTGTCAGCAAAGTGGACGACATTGCAGAGATGGACAAAGACTGGGCGATATTGGAATTGAAAACCGATGACGACATCTTTACCGCTCAATTGGAATTTACGGATATTGACGGTGTCCAAATTCTGCCGAAAGGGCAAAGGTTCTACAACTATAGGACAGTTGCAGCCCAAACAATAGGATGGGTCGGCCCGGCAACACAAGAAAAAGATAAAGCGATTTTTGAAGACGACAAATTATCGAGCTATCTGGACGGAGAAGTCTGCGGACGAGAAGATGGCGTCGAGTACGTTTGTGAAGCTGTCCTTCGCGGCAGACGAGGCGAGCTTGTTTATGACATAGACCGTGAGCTTGTAAATCGAACCGAGACCCAGTTCGGAAAAGATGTCTCGCTGACCATAGACATCGAACTTCAAAAAAAATTAGAAGATTACCTGTCCGATGGCCGGCATAACCCCAATTCCAAAGCGCCCACAGCCGCGGTCGTGATTGATGTAACAACAGGCGATATTCTTGCGCTGGTCTCGTTGCCAGTTTTTGATTTGAATCGAGTTAGGGCCAATTATGCCGCTCTGGTTGTTGACCCCAACGAGCCGTTGCGCAACCGGGCGATAAATAAGCAGTATCCGCCCGGCTCAGTGATAAAACCGCTGATTCTCATCGCCGGCCTCGAATCCGGGAAAATTACTGCAGACCAGGTTATTAGCTGCCCGGCTCAAAAAGCCCCGACAGGATGGCCAAGCTGCTGGTTATACAATAAGTACTCCTGGTTGGGCCATGACAACGAGGGCCTGAATAACGCCCACAATGCCACCAAAGGCAGTTGCAATATCTATTTCTCACGCCTTGCCGACAGAATCGACCCTCCGCTTTTGCAGCAATTGCTCTTCAAATTCGGCTATGGCCGCGTTACGTCGTTAGTCGCTCGTGACCCGTCGCACGAACCACGAGCCACGAACCACGAGTCACGAGAGATAAGACAGGCACAGGGACAAATTTCAAATCGACCCCCCAAAACCTCAATCGAGCGGTTTGAGCAATTGCCGCCGCTCGAAGAAGGCGAAAGAAGGTGGTTCGGCATTGGCCAGGGTAATCTGCGGGTTACGCCTCTGCAGGTAGCAAATGCAATGGCAGCAATCGCCCGTGGCGGAGTATTCAAATCCCCCCGGCTGTTTCTAAATGACCCCAATAATTCGAAATTCGAAAATCAAAAATCGAAAATCGAAAATAATCTTGGAATATCACCCCAGACGCTGGCGGTGGTTTATGACGGGATGTATGCCGTGGTTAATGAGCAGGGCGGTACAGCTTACAAGGAATTTGCTCAGAGCGGCCTTGCCTCGCAGGATGTAAAAGTTTATGGCAAGACCGGCTCAACGGAAAAACCGGATAATGCCTGGTTCGCAGGTTTTGCTACCGACAGCACAGACCGCAAGATAGCAATCGCTGTAGTCGTCGAAGGCGGCCAGCACGGCTCAAGCGACGCCGCACCTTTGGCCCGTGACATAATCCAGTTTTGCATCGACGCCGAATATATCGGTAAAAGCAATCCAACAACAGGACAAAACCAAACGGCATCAGTACAATAAAATGAGAGGTCAAATATCAAAAGTGGAGGAACTTCCTCGATTTTGATTTTTATCCGCCAGACGTTCGGCGGATTTGCATTTTTATTTTTGATTTGTCTTTAGGCAGGTTGTTATACTATTAACCAAATCTTAATTGAAAGGAAACTGTTATGAACTGTCCAAAATGTAGAACAGAAAATCCGAACGATGCTAAATCCTGCTGGTTCTGCAGTTCCGTACTACCCAGCACCTCTACAACCCAACCTCAGCAGGCACAGGGGGTCAAAACAAGTGGGTTAGCAATTGCATCGCTTGTGCTTGGTATTCTGAGTTTCTTTACCTGCCTTGTAACAGCGATACCAGCGATAATTCTGGGCATCGTGGCGCTGGTTAAAATTGGAAAACGCCGGGAACAGTTAAAAGGCATGGGCCTTGCTATCGCCGGCATCTGCGTTCCTGTGGCGGCGCTGCCGGTCATAGCACTGATGATGGGAATTATGATGCCCGCATTAGCAAAAACAAGAACAATAGCTTTCCGAATGGTGTGTGCCCAAAATCTGTCTGCTCTCGGTAAAGCGATGCTTATCTACGCCAACGACTACAATGATATGTACCCAACTTCTTCAAAGTGGTGTGATTTACTGATTGAGCATGCTGAGGTGAACCAGAAGAGTTTTTGCTGTAAAGGCGCACAGCAAGGCCCCTGCAATTATGCTATGAACAAGAACGTAGAAAAGTTGGGGACACTTACTCCGCCTGATATGGTTTTGTTATTTGAGAGCCAGCCCGGCTGGAACCAGTCCGGAGGACCAGAAATTTTATCTACTGACAACCATCAGGGCGATGGCTGCAACGTTCTATTTGTGGATGGTCATGTAGATTTCGTCAGGACAGAAGGCCTGAAGAACCTCAGGTGGACAGCGGAAGAGGACAAGTGAAATCATTATACACATCTCCTAATCGCAACATCAAAACCTTGCGAAAGGGAATTTATGGAAACCAAATATTTTAACTTCACCGATGTTCTGGGTTACGGCTGGCGCGTGATGAAGACCAACTTCTGGTTCTTTGTGGGTTTGGGTTTTATCTCGCTCATAATCACGTACATCCCAACCACAATCGACATATCGGCACAAGTTATCGGTCTCCCTTCGCCGCTTTTTGAAATATTGAATATCGCAACAACTATTCTTGGCTGGGTGATAGGCATCATTTTGGGAATAGGCTTTATCAAGATAGCTCTTGCCTTTTGCGACGAGCGAAAGCCTCAAATCGGAACGTTATTTGATGCGTGGGATTGTTTCTGGAGGTATCTTGGGGCAATGCTCCTATATAGCCTTATCGTTCTGGGCGGAATTCTTCTGCTTATCATCCCCGGCATTATCTGGGCAATTAAGTATAGCCTCTGTTACTATTTTGTCGTTGACAAAGGACTTGGGCCTATCGAGGCGCTTAAAGCAAGCAGCCGAACAACAATGGGTGCTAAATGGCAGCTATTTGGCTTTGGCATTTTATGCTTCCTGATAAATCTTTTGGGTCTGCTTTGTCTTATTGTCGGCACATTTGCAACGTATCCAACGGTCTTGGTGGCAAGTGCACTCGTATATCGGCAGTTATCGGCACAAACACCGGAATTAGCCGAGTTCGGTATCACAATACCGACTGCCGGCTCTTATCCCGAATCTTTGCCAACAGAGCAGAAATAAGGTGATTGATAAAAATGCGATGCCCAAAATGTGGAACAGAAAATCAGGATGGCGCTCAAATCTGTAATTCGTGTGGCCGGCATCTAAAAAATGATACAAGCGAAAAGCCGGTTGCAAAGCCAAAAACCAGCAAACTGGCAGTCGCTTCATTTATACTCAGTTTTCTCGCTGGAATACCGGCAATAATCTTCGGTATCGTGGCCTTAGTGAAAATCGCAAGAAGCGCAGGCCGGTTAAAAGGTAACGGTCTTGCCATTGCCGGAATAGTAATTTCGCTTTTCCTGATGTCTGCTTTTTTCCTCTGGACTCTTGATGCACCCCCAATACCGAATGATTACACAATCGCCGACCTTCGCTCCGCTCCAAAAGAGTGCGAACAAAGCTATGAGCTTTTGAAAAAACTGGCGGATGAAAATGACCTCTCGCCTGATGCACCAGCCATAGGACTATCACAACAGGATGTGAACGATCTTGACAAGATTAACAAAATTTCCAAAGAAGATGACTACGAAAATATATACGCAAAACTTACCGCAAATGCAGAAAATACCCTGCGCATCTGGCAAAACGCCCAAAAAGGTAGAGACATTATAAACCAGCTTAATACCTTCCCAGAAATAGCCGACCTGACAGAACCTTTCATATTCGCCTTTCCAAAATTCTTGGGCAATTTCAGACATTTAGTTCTTCTTCATCGAGACTTCGTGTGTCTTCAAAGCTGTCAAGGAAACGAAGAAATCGCCTTAAATGAGCTCTTAAACCTGGATGACGTTGTAAGAAAACTTAATGTAAATGTTCGCTCTTTTATTACAAAATTGGTGTATATTGCCAGTTTTGCTGTGAACATTGAGACAGCCAACTTCATAATAAACAATCCAAAAACTTCTGAAGATTCACTTAAGCTGCTGGCGGAGCACTTTCAGCCGCTTACAAATGAGCGCACATCCCTACGGAATTCAATGATATTTGAATATCTTATGTTCAAGAACGAGTTAATCAATATGGACAAAAAGTTAAAGCATTTTCCTTTTTTAAAATTAAACTCAACACTCCGACTATATAAGAACTCCTGCGACTACCGAATTGCCGCGGAAAAATCTTGCCAAGAATTTGAAAAGCTATCCGTCTGGCCTTCTATTTACCCTGAGCTACCTGTGCAAGTTGACCCCAATGGCATCACGCCTTGGTATTACAAAGCATATAATCCAGTTGGCTCACTGTATCTTGCCATTTTAATGCCTGCTTACGGCAAAATATTTCAACTAAACACAAAACTGCAAATCCGTTACGACCTCTTGCAGATTGTTCTAAACAAACGGCTGGGTAAAGAAATAAATTTGAAGGCGCGGGCCTACGGCGATGAATATATTGTTGACCTCGAAAATAAAAAGATATTCAGCCCCGGCCCCGATGGCATACCCCACACCAAAGATGACATAAAACTTATGATAAATCCTGAAGTGCTGAATTTCAAAAAGTAGCGTAGAACCGCTGCCACTTTATGATAAGCCAATACTAATCGGATTGTCCAGCGTGCTCAGGACACCCTGAAGTATCTGGAAGAACTTATCGTTATCCGGCCAGATAATCCTCTCGTCAGCAGGCATCGGCTTATCGAGTTCGTCAAGAAATTTAACCAGAATCGGCTCATCCAACTTCTCGGACGAAACCCCAAGCCCAAGTTTCTGGATATAATACGCATTAATTATCTGCTCATACTGGCCGGCCAAAGGCAAAAGCAGCATCTTCTTTTTCAGATACATACACTCACTTATCAAGGAAAAGCCGGCTGAAGCTACAACCCCTCGGGCAGAGGCAAGGTCGGCGAGAAAGCCCTCTATCGAACGCTCTTTGAAGACGCAGTTCTTATCCTCGGCGCTTTTGTTAAAGCCGTAAACATAAAACCTTTGCTTGCCAAATTTGCCGAGCACCTGGCGCAACTGGTCTTCACCTGTCCCTGCGGTGGAATACACGAGAATATGCTCCCCCTGTCGGGGTTGGAGAGCGCATACAATCGGTCTTACAATAGGCGGTGTTAAAACGGCAGACTTAATCCTCAAAGGCGCCCGGAAGAAATTTATAATAACGTAAGTAGCCGCCCCTATGTAGTGACATCTGGTTACCATGCTGGCGGTCATCCGCGAAAACCAGTTTTTCGCCGGGTGCTCAAGCTCACAAAGTGTAAGTGTATGCTCGTTGTCAATGCTGATAAATGGTATCTGCTTTCGCCAGGCCCACCAGGCGCTAAAAGGCTCAAAATCCGAGATAACCAGGTCCGGCTCAAATGGCTCAAAATGTTTCTTGAAAAGCTCAACGTTCCGCCTGTGTCCCTTAGGCAGCTTCACAAGATTTCTCTTCAAAGTCCTTATTGGGTCCACATACCCCTTATCGTATGCGTAAGACAGGCCAAATACCTCCTTCACGCGTTCGCCAAAATACTGTTTCAGATAAAGAAGTGAGTTTTTGGACCCGACGAACATCACATTATGACCGGCATCAATCAGTCTCTGCCCTATTAGGTGTGAGCGAGTACTGTGTCCAAATCCTTCACCCGCAACAGCGTAGATTATTTTAGCCATAAAGTATCTTTTGCCCCCCTTTTTGCTTTTGCAAGAAAGCGGGGGGCTAAAACTCCCGTCTTTCCAGATAAGTCAGGGTTTTTTCAACTATCTCAGTCGCTACCGGTGAAGCAACGGCTCCGCCGGTATATCCTTTCCCCAGTCTTTTGTTCGGCTTGCGAATCGAAACTAAAACCACTATTGCCGGGTCCTCCGCTGGTGCGCCGGCTACAAACGAAGCGATGTAATCATCCTCCGAATAGCCCCGCTGGTCGCTTCTTGCGATGTTAGCGGTGCCGGTTTTGCCGAACACCTGCCATTTTTCCAGCTTGGCCCGCTTGCCCGTTCCTTCATTAACCACGCCGACCATAGCATCGGCAACAATCCATTTGGCAACTTCCGGCTTGATGACGTAACCAACAGGCGGCGTAGGCCGTTTTAGCTTTATAATCTGCCCGTTGTCGCCCACCATTGCCTTGACCAGATAAGGGCGAACTGAGCGCCCGCCGTTGGCAAGTATGCAGAAAGCACGAAGCAGTTGAATCGCTGTCACAGAAATTTCCTGGCCAAAAGGTATCCGCGTTACGCTGTATCCAGTCCACTCGCCGGCAGGCCGCAATAGTCCATCGGCCTCGCCGGGCAGCTCAATCCCTGCTTTTTTGCCGAAGCCGAATATTGACAATCCCTCATAGAGTCTGTCTCTGCCGACTCTTTGTCCAATCTTGGCCATTCCTATATTGCTGGAGTTAATCAATATTTCCCGCACGGTTAAGTCGCCGAAACCCTGGCGGTATTCACCGATTCGCCCAAAGCCCTTGCCGGAATAGCTCCCGTTTTCGCAGAATATCTTTTCAACCTTATTCACAACCCCTGCATCGACCGCAATTGCCGCTACTATCGGCTTTATAATACTGCCCGGCTCAAACTCATCGGTTATCGCACAATTTCGGAAATTATTCGGGTCGGTCGAGCGAGCATCGGCAGGGTCAAAATCCGGCAGGGAAACCAGAGCCAAAATCGCTCCACTCTTTGGCTCTGCCACAATCGCCACAGCCGACTCGGCCTGGTAGTCTTTGTATTGCTTTATAAGTGCCTCTCGCGCAAACTCCTGGATGGTGGCATCGAGGGTCAAAATAATACCGACACCGTCGGTCAAAATGCCGTTTTGCTGCTTTGGCCGAATGGGCCGGCGACGCACATCAACAAAGAATATATCCTGTGCCGCCGAACCGGTAAGTTCCCTGTCATATTGCAGCTCGATGCCTCCTAAACCCCGATTGTCAACGCTGGTAAATCCGACAACGTGTGCGGCCAGGTATCCCATCGGATAGACTCTGCACCAATCCGACTGAACACTGATACCATAAGTTTTGCTGGCGGCACTACATTGGTCTGGGTCGGCGCCTATCTTTATCTTCACAAAGCCCGGATTCCTGCCATCCATTATAAGTTTGCAAATCTGATGTGCACCCATATCCACAACCCCAGCAAGCTCAGTGGATGTGCTCTTGGGGTCTTTTATGTCTCGCGGTTCGGCAAAAATGGTCTGGATTTTATTACTTGCGGCAAGCACCCGACCGCGGCAATCGAGAATCACGCCACGCTGGGGCTTCAGGGGCACTAATCCCTGCTGCGGTTTGAGGCAAATACCTGTATAGTAGTCGCTCCTGAAATATTGCAGATAAAAGCATCGCCCCGCCAGTGCTACAAAAGCCCCAATCACAAGCAACAGAAAAAAGGTGGTAATTCGAACGCTTTTCAATTTATAGCCATCAATAGTTGGTCGTTAGTATGTTCACCCAGTTAGAAAAGAAAGTCGTTTTTCAACGGGGTTCGTAGTTCGTGGTCTGTTTCAATGAACTACGAACACAAAACTACGAACTTATTCGCCGAGACGTTCCGAGACAGCAGCCGGATTTATTAAACTCTCCAATTGCAGTTGTTTCTGCCAGAGCTGCTGTTTTAACCGGCCTTGCTCGGCATTGATATTGTAAAGCTTATAGAAAATATGATTGCCGGCACTACGTAGATAAGCAGTGAAAATCAAAACAGCCGTAAAATAGAAAACCACAAAAACAAAACGAAATTGGAACCGCATACTCTTATCTGTGACCCATGAAGGCAGGCTCTTCGAATGGCGATTAGCTTTCTTTTCCTATCCGCTGTATGTTATAGATACCTATTAGAAACTATCGAGCCGGCAGTTTCAGACGCATCCCAACTACAAGATTATCCTCGTCCTTCAAAACATCAGCGTTTAGTTTACTTATTTCTTTGTAACGGCTGCCGGCCCCAAGTTGCTCGGTGGCAATCCGCCATAGGCTGTCGCCTTCCTTCACAACATACTGCCCGCCTTGTTTTGTGCTGGTGCTTTCAGTTAAAAGGTGCTTCTGGCCGATAGATTTAACCTTTTCAAACACCGAAGGGGAAAAGATGCCCGTGGGTTTGCTATTGTCCGCCGACACAGTTAACGAGGCTGGTATGGTAAGTTTTTGACCGATATAAATCTCATCCGGCGACTTCAATAGGTTTTTATTGGCCTCAAATATCCTGGTGACACTTATTCTCTTGTTACCTTCCTGCTCGCCATAGAGTTTTTTGGCTATTTCAGCCAGGTTATCGCCCTCGCTAACAACGTATGTCTTTGGCCAAACCGGCTTGATAGCATCCGGCTTCTTGACATCGGCCTTTTCATCAGCAATCGGCCCTATAACGGATGGTTTGACCTGCTCAGTAGACTGCGAAGGCAAAATATCGGTGGTTTTCCCCACCAGAATATCCCTGACAATAAAATCGCCCGCAGGCAGTGGAGCTATGGAGCGGATATCCTCTTTGCCCCCAGTCGGATTCTGACCTTCCGCAAGCGTCCGGTTCTTGGCCGACTCCGTCCAGGTGAGGGTTTCCTGAGCTTTACGCTCCTTGGCCCCAAGACCTGGCGGATTATTCTGCTGACTAACCATTTTGTTAGTCAGCTCGTTGTTGCCTTTGTCGCTGTGAAATCTCGGCAGCCCATTAATTATAAATGCAATTATAAATATAAAGACCAAACCTAACAGCAATCCAATCTTGGCATCGGAAGTCATAACAAAACTCCATTTTTTCCAGCGTTTCACAATCAGTCCTCAATCCGCCAAAGGCGGACTGCCCACTATTCAACATACTATTGTCTTTGTGCGATTCTCAG
>Ga0315280_10004990_pt1 | contig 19240 bp, 11 predicted proteins | sample YL17G06_40_MG_FD_203697 | JGI IMG/M metagenome (GOLD analysis project Ga0315280, IMG submission 203697) | Sediment microbial communities from Yellowstone Lake, YNP, Wyoming, USA - YL17G06_40 | ecosystem: Environmental > Aquatic > Freshwater > Lake > Sediment | place: USA: Wyoming | collected... | reverse complement strand
GGCAGCCACTCCATACTCCCAAAACCGGAGCCACCCGAGAACCAGAAGAGGTCAAAAACGTTTTCAGTAAATGCCGGTACACTGCTACGACCTGCCGGTCGTGTTACCGTCTACCGCGTAGCGGTTTAGTCCAAACTATTGTAGGCAGGGGGAGTACCTGCGTTAAATCCAAGGAAGCCAAAGGAAGCCAAAGGAAGCCAAAAATGAGTGGCTTCTCAATGGCTTGTGCCCAGCACACTCCGCGGCGGTGTAGGCGGAGTATTTGATAAAAACCAGGCGGAATTTGCAGAGTTTATGCGAAAGTTCGAGCACCCACGAGAGCCCCGATTCCGTACATCCGCATTGACAGAGTGTCCGAGTCAGAGCGCCCTGGCTTGACAGCCGTGGGAGGCTTCGGCAGATTCCTGATGCTCCTCGGCAATGTTATGCCTTGTTGTGGGAGAATCGATTGTGGGTCGCCAAAAGTCCGTGCGGCCTAGGAATTAGGGGCTAATTGTCCGCAGATCGGACCCAGGTCCGATTCCTCCCTGTGTGTCTGATCAAGGCTACTAACCCCTTTGAATTCAACGCGAGCAGGGTTTTTGGTATGGGCGGCGGTAGCATCTCCGAACACGGCTTGGCCGGGAAGATGGAAACCGGCTGTTTCGTCTCGGCCCGGTTGATGAGGGGAGCTGTCGACCCCGCGCGGCAGCCGTACGTGGGCACATGAACTTCCCGCGACTCCCTTGGGGGCAAGCCCTCGTCTCCCTGAACGATCATTCGCCTGAGGCTAAGCGTGTCGAGAGGCCCGAGCTAAGCCCTAAGGGCCTTCCAGACGGAATTTTTGCGGGGGACAACCCTTGTCACGGTCTTTGGCTCCAAAACTCACGCGTACGGAATATTTGCGGAGGGCACCCAAGGGTAACCGCTCGTATGGGCGATAAGATCCCTTTTCGGAGGCAGGGCTGGATAGGTTCGAAGATTTGTCTCTGATTCAGCTGCTAAGAATAAATGCCCTGACCATTAGCGAAATTTCTTGATGTATTCCAGGAACTGTTTGGCCGTGCGGTCGAGGTTTTCGACCGAGCCTCCTCCCTCCGTGACGGCGCATATTTCATAGGCGATGTATCCCTGGTAGCCGATCTCCTTGAGCGTGTTGATGAAAGAGTCATAGTCTATGATGCCTGGGCCCATAGGCACCTCGAGGTTCACGGCTTCGGCCTTCGAATACTGCACCAACTCAGGCAGGTAATGGTAGCGGGGCACACTCACGTACTGGGCAGCGGTGGTGTGGATGATGAATGGCTTCATCTTCAGGACGGACTGTCGGACTTCCTCAGGGGTCAAGCCTTGAACCGTGGGACTCCAGGCATCCCAGGCGGCCTTGACGTTTGGCTGATTGACCTCCTTCAGCAGCCATATCATGGCATCAGGATGGACGGCAATGTCGTGATGGTTTTGGACTGCCAGGGTGACGCCATATTCCGCTGCCTTCCGGCCAGCCAGGCGGAGCCCATCTACGACTATGGCGTATTGTTTGTCGTAAGGAATACCTTCCCTTTCGTAACCGGTGAAAATGCGTACTACGTTCGTGCCCAGATCCCGTGCCAAGCGCGCCAGTTCGCCCACATAGGCCGCTTGGATTTCAACCTGCGGAATGCCCGGTTTGTCGATCCCGGCAGTGAAGTCAGTATAAGCAGCCAGCGCCACCAGTTTTAGCCCCAGCCCCTCGATCCGGGCCTGGAGGCGTTTGCGCGCGGCATCGTCATAATCCAGTGGCGAAACATGCGGCCGCTTGGCCATCAACTCGACACCGTCAAAGCCCAGCTCCTTTGCTTTGACCAAGAAATCATCCACAGATAAAACGGCTTGACCGCGCCAAACTCCTGCATAGCTGACCGAATGCAAACAGGTTTTAACTTTGAAATCTTTGGGGTTACCTGTGGGAAGTTGTTGTGCTTGCGCGGAGGGAATCAAGAATACACTGGCAAGGACAAGGCCTGTGAAGACCCCTGACAGTAATCTTCGCATTCCACTTTCTCCTTTCACGGGCTCGGACGCCGCCAACCGGTAGAATCGATAAAGCATGAGTTCCTTCTCCTTTGACTGGGGAACCGCAGCTACCCGTCAGCGGCGCCGACCTGCATCCGCAAGTCAAACAATGTCTTCGGTCTTGGGATCGTAGCGAACAGTTCGTCCTTGCCGATAAGAAGCGATAGCCATCTGGCAGGCGATGGCGGAGCGGAATCCGATTTCGAACGGGCAATTGGGTTCCCTACGACTGCGCACGCAATCGAAGAAGTTTTGCATGTGCTGATCGGTAGTGTCGCCCCCGCCCACGATGTCTGGCGCGGCGGCGGAAGATTTCTCCGTCCCTTCGGAACCCCGCTCACCCTGGGGAACGTAGCGAACTTGGTCCAATTCCTTGCACAGGATGGTACCCTTGTTGCCGAGCAGCAGATCTTCGCCCTCCCCGTAAATGTTGTTGCCAAACATCGAATTCCAGGTGAAGAAAATCTTTTCCGACTGATTCATGGTGACGTTCATGGTGTCCGGCACCTGCATGTTCGGTGAGAGATAGTTGTCGCCGGTCATCGTCACCCTGCGCGGAATCTTCAAGCCCAGTACTTTGTACCAGAAACCCACCTGGTGGACCATGTTTTCAAAAACGTTCCCGCCGGAGTAATCCCAGAAGAAACGCCAGTTCATGTAGCGCTGCGGATCGAACGGATGCGGCGCCGCCTCTCCCTCAAAAGCTTTCCAATTGAGGTGTTGGGTGTCGCAGTCGGGAGGAATCTCGCGCATCCAGCCGCCATAGGGGGCGTTGCGATAGTGATGCGTATGAATAGCGGTAATCACGCCCATGCGTTCGGGCGTGGCGAGTTCGCGGGCCTTCGTGAACGCCGGGCCACTGAGGGATTGAATCCCCACCTGCACCACGCGCCCCGAACCCTGGAACGCCTTGCGCATGCGCTTGGCGTGGTCAGGATTAAACGCCATGGTCTTTTCCTGGTAGATGTCTTTGCCGGCCTGGATAGCGGGAACGAAATTGAGCGCGTGCTGGTGCTGCGGAGTGGCGATGAGAACGGCGTCGGTGCTCTTATCATCGAGAAGCTTTCGGAAGTCTTGATAGGTTTTGACATTCGGAGCGATTTGCTTGGCTTCGTCCAGGCGGCGCGTGTACAGGTCAGCGACCGCGACGGCTTCGACGTTTGGACAGCGCAGTGCCGCCTTGAAGATTTCTTGACCACGCCCTCCGGCCCCGATCAGACCAATCCGGACACGGTCGTTGGCTCCTAAGACGCGGCTTGAAGGAAATAACCCATAAGCAGCGAGGGCGGCAGAACCACCTAAGGCTTGCCTGACAAAAGTACGGCGATTAGACATAGAATAATTCTCCTTTCACAGCGGTTTGAACGTACCCATTCTACCTAAGATGCCGACTTCCTTCCGAAAAAGGAATTTCTCTTGTGAGCTGTTTCTTGCTCGCTCGCGGAGATGGGTCGGCTGATCAACAAGTGTCGTGGGGCCTCGCATCCACCAAGCAGTGGTGTGGTCGGGCATTCCGGAGCAGCTGCGGAGAGAGGATGCTGATCGCTGGGCTGCGCCCCCTCTGGGTGGTTTCAGACTCTCGAGAGAAACCGAGACCACTCAGAGGGGGCGGTTATTCACGATTCAGAAGTTAAACGCCAGGCCTAATTGAATGACCCGGGGATTCCAAGCACCAGATACCTCCCCTAGACCCAGACCGGGCGCGTAGCAGGGCTGGCCGAAGGGAATTGAGCCGTCGCAACCAGCATTAATTCCGCTCCACTGCGGGTGGTTGAACGTGTTGAACGTTTCGAGACGGAACTGAAGGCCAGAGCGTTCGCCCCCAACCCAGGGGAGTGAGAAGTTCTTGAGCAACGCGAGGTCGAAGTTGTTCCGTCCTGGACCCGTCAGCGGGTTGCGGCCCATGTAGCCGAACATTCCGGGCTGACCGTCAGCTCGGAGTTGGTCAAAGGTCACCTGCCCGACAACGGCCGGGTCATACCAACCGGGAACCGGGCCGAAGTCAGGATTGTTGATTGTGCCTTTCTTGATTTGGAGCTTTCCTAGGGAGTTGCAGCGGACCCCTTGCCCCACCCCACTGCTGAAGCCGTTGACCCCGCACGAGAAGTCCACTGGCTGGCCGGTGAAGAAGGAGCTAATGCCGCTGAGTTGCCAACCTCCCATATAGTTCCTCAGGATGGAATTGGTTGAGTTCCTGAAGAAGGGCAGATCGTAAACGTAGTTGATCATGAGCACGTGGGTGCGGTTCAGATCCGAAGTGGCCCGCCAACGCGAGAGGTGGCTATCGTCTACGCCGGTCTGGAAGTAGGTATTCGTGGAGTCGTCGATCATGTGGGCCCAGGTGTAAGAGGTCTGCAAAGTGAGTCCATGTCCAAAGGGGTGACGGAAGCTCACCTGGAGAGAGTTGTAATTCGAGACGGCTGTGTTCTCCTTTTGGCCGATGGTCTGATAACCACGGTACGGCACAAAGAAGATACGAGAAGACACCTCGTTGTAGATCAGCGCGGTTTGCACATCGCAGTTGCCCGAAGAGTCGCACAGAGTCTGACCCAGGTCTCCCGGCACGCCATTAGCAGGGTCAGGAGCAACGGTTCCAACTAGGCCAGCGAGAGGCGGTGCGTTCTTTGTGCTGGTTCCGATCGGGATCTGGTTCAGGTCGCGGTTGCGAGCCAGGTGCCGCCCCAAGCTGCCCACCCAACTCACGCCCAGGACGTTGCTGCCTGGAAATTCGTGCTGAATACCCAGACTGAACTGCTGGACACTAGGCGACTTTTGATACGGTGGGATCGACTGCAAGCCGCCGGTTGGGCCGTAGGCGCCTGGCGTGATGCTCTGATAGCCAATGATGTCATAGCCGGAAGGAGACTGCGTGGAAGGCGGATTTCCTTCCAGTCCCTCGGTGTTGGCCTCGTTGCCGTTGCCGGGCTCAAAGTAGAGGCCATACCCCCCACGGATAACAGTCTTGCCCGTGCCCCACGGGTCGTAGGCAAAGCCGAACCGCGGGCTCAGGGTGTTGTAATAACCGTGCTGGCAACCATTAGGCTGCCCACCTGCTCCACACTGGACGATGCCGTTGCCGAAGCTGGTGAAATCGTGGATGTGGCCGGTGGCAGGATCTTTCACCAGGTTCCCGTTCGCATCCAGCAAGGCTTCAGCCGATTCGCTGTAAAGGGAGGGGATGAAGTTAGAGTCAATCGTCGGACGGGTCACATCGTGGATGGGAACGAAGAGGTAGTAACGTAACCCGAGGTTGAGGGTCAGCTTGCGAGTGACTTTCCAGTCGTCCTGAATGTATGGGTCGAATTGGGTCATTCGCCAGTGGCCCTTACCATAACCGCCGACGGGGATTCCATTCATGGTTGCTGAGCCTTCCGTGTATTGCGTTATCCTTCCCAGGTACATGTCGGCCAGGGCATTGCCTGTGCTGATCGGGCTGGACCCGTCAAACGTCAAGGATCCCTGAACGGGTGAACCAAAGCTTTCGTTCTTCTGAAACTTCTCCAAGAAGAACCCGAACTTTAAAGTGTGTTTCCCCGTTACCCAGGCGAGTTTTTCTTTCCACGTGTAGATAGGGTTGGCGTTGAAGTAAGGGTAGTTTCCAGAAGTCACATATGCGCCAAAACTAGCTCCTCCGGAGATCGAGATTCCCGGAAGCAAAGGGCTGGTCGCGTTGGGGGGGAACAGAGGAGTGACGTTCCAGCCGGAGGTCTTGTTGACTGAGTGGGCAGGGCTGCCAGGTCCCGCCAGTGGGTACATGAAGTGCGGGTCATCCGCGTACCCCATGACAAACTCGTTCATGAGGTTCGGCTTGAAGCTGTAAGAGAGGTGCAGGACCGCGGACCGGGCTGGGCAGTCAAAATCTGTAGCCGTGGTGTCGTAATCCGATCCGCTCCACAGGGAAGGAACATCCATACGCCTCCAGGCATCGTTGGTGAAACGAACAAAGACCGACGCCTTCTCGCTGATATTGTGGTCCACACGGATCTGTTCCTGACGAAAGTTCGTGGGTCTGCTGCGAGCGGCTACATAGCGGTTGAAGCCGCTGTTGGGCTCAGGGATCAACGCATTGAGTAAGGCCTGAGCGTTGGGATCGACGGGGATAATGTCATTGACCATGAGAGGAGTATCAGGTAACACGCATCCTTGGTCAGCGAGCGTTGGATTGAAGTTAGGCGATGCAGGATCGCACTCGCTGAAGTCGCCCTGCCTCATGCGCATGGTGGGCACACGTCCACTCGTAACGCTGCCTGCGCGGTATTTTGCCCATTCCTGGGTCCAGAAGAAAAAAGTCTTCGTCTTGCTCGTATTGTAGTGGCCGGGAATGTAGAAGGGGCCACCGATGTTGTACCCGAAGGTGTTCCACTTCAAGGGCTGTTTGGGAGCATGCCCGCCTGGGGGATTGATCTGCTGATTCAGGAACCAGGCGTTGGCGTCGAAGACGTCATTACGCACGAATTCGTGTGCGTTTCCGTGGAACTTCTTGGTTCCGCCTTTGGTGACTATCTCGATGATGGCTCCGGCGTGCTGGCCGACATCCGCGCCGTAGGTTGACGTGGAAATACGAAACTCCGCGATGGATTCAAGGGCCGGTGTCGTGTCGCCACCGTTTGCACCCGAGCCTTCGTCGGAGTTATTGCCGCCGTCGATCTCCAGGTTGCTGTATTCCGCACGAGCCCCACTGAAGGAGGCAGGTGTCGTGGCCCCGCTGTGGCCCAGTTGCAGAGCCTCAGCGCCTGTGTCGGGGATCGCCCCCGGAACCAGCATGGTCAGGCCGAGGACGTTGCGGCCGTTGAGGTTCAAGTTCTCAATTTGCCTGCCGGTGATCACGTCGGAGACGGCGGCTGTCTCTGTTTCCACTTTTGCGACGTTCCCCGTTACCGTGACTTCCTGAGTGAGCTGGCCAACCGTCAGTTCCAAGTCCACCCGGAGGGTTTGGCCAACCTGTAGCGTGATCCCCGACCTTACCAGCTTCTGGAAACCTGCAGCCTCGGCCGTGACCACATAGTTGCCGATAGGGATACTCGTCTGAGTATACTCTCCCGCCGTATTGCTCATCGATTCGCGGGTGAAACCCCGGTCAGGGTTGGCAACCGTGACCTTGGCGTTCGGTATCACAGCGCCTGTTGAGTCTCTGACCGTACCCACGACATTGGCTGTATCCTGTGCCCAGGTGGGAATGACTACCAGGACACATAGCCCTGAGATTGCTAAGAGCCTCTTTACCATTGCCCTCACCTCCACAACGACTCCCAAGACGCCCTCCGACACATGGTAAGGAAGACACCCAGTGTGACAAACACCGTGTTTCTCTTCACTTTTCTACTTCGACTCCCGAAAATGAATCATGCTGCACTGAAACCGTTTAATACAGGCCAAATCGAATGTCAAGCAAAAAAGCTGAGTTGACCGTGGGTCGTTTCGTCCGGTTTTCGTAGAGTCTGTGAGTTAAGTATGGGGATAAGCGGTTTCAGGCCGAAGCCCGAAAAGGGTTGGACTGTTACCAGGCGGTAGGCCGTGGAGCCAGCGCCGCCAATCCGTTTTCGGGTTTGAGCTTCGCCATGGTTGGCGCGCAGCGCAGACGAGTGGTTGCTGGTGTGACGCGGTTGCTTTGGGTGATCCGGAGTATGGAAAGGCGCACCCGATGAGAGCGACCGCTGCCAAGCGAGCGATGCGAGGAGTCATCGCCTGTGGCTCGTCACGGCCTGGAAAAGAGTTTCCCGCATCAGCCCATCAAGAGACGTCAGACCCTAAACGTCTTCAGGCACGACAAAAGGCTCACGGTAGGTGCCGCGTAGCAGGCGATTCGCTTCCTCATCCCCGATGACCTGCTCGGTCGCGGGGTCGAAATTCAGCGTCCGGCCCAGACGGTAAGATGCGTTCGCCAGATGCACGAGAGTGCAAGAGATGTGGCCTTCTTGAATGGGAGCGTTCAGGTCTTCTTTCTTTCGACTTCGAACACAGTCGATGAAATTCGCCCAGCAGTTGCCTTCCCCACGGATAGCCATAGGGCCGTGTTCTTGGTCCTCTCCCATCCAGATTCTGTACCACTGATGGTAAACGTTGTCGACCATGGCCATGTAGCCCTTGGACCCGTAAAAGACATTGCCAACGGTATCCTTTGATCCTGATTCGCGGGGTTTATTTGGCTGCGGATATCCTATGAATCCAGGGATATCAACGCCAAACCCGGGCGTGTCAATCTCAGCCTCATGGTTGCTGATCCAGTGGCGCACTTCGAACTCCAGCATTTTGCGTTTGCCATCGGGCAGGTCAAATTCGAAGACGCAGTTGAGGACGTTGGGAGTCTCCTGGTCGTCATCGAACATGAAGTGTCCGCCGATCGCCGTAACCTTGTTGGGGAAGCTGACCCCCAGCCCCCAGCGCGCCACGTCCACCTGATGAATGCCTTGATTACCAAGATCGCCGTCGCCGGTATCCCAGATCCAATGCCAGTTGTAGTGAAACCGGTTGCGAGTGAATGGCTTCAGGGGTGCGGGCCCGGTCCAGAGATCGTAGTGAACGCCCGAAGGAACAGGTTCGACGGGAGTACGTCCAATACTGGGGCGCCAATTGAAGCATAGGCCGCGTGCCAGATAGACTTCGCCCAGCAAGCCTTCGTGAATCTTCTGAATGCCCTCTCGGATCGCTACGCTGGAGCGCATATTGGTGCCGTGTTGGACCAGCCGGTTGTACTTCGCCGCCGCGCGAGCAAGTTGACGACTGTCCCACCAGTTGTGAGAGCAAGGCTTTTCAACATAGGCGTCCTTCCCGGCCTGGCAGGCCCAGATGGCGATGAGTGAGTGCCAATGATTGGGCGTGGCAATGGAGACGGCGTGGATCGAGGAATCTTCCATGAGCTTGCGGGCATCGATGTAAGTCTTGGGCTGGGGCAGACCCATCTTATCCATGTCGGCAAGGCGCTCGCCCAAAACGTTCTCGTCCACGTCGCACAATGCGGCAACCTCGACGTTGGGCAGTTGCGAATACTCCTCGACATGCGTGAACCCCTGCCCGCGAACGCCCGCGATCGCGACTCTCACACGGTCGTTAGCGCCGAATACTCGCTCGGGCCGGGTGAGGAAGGTGATTCCGGTCAGCGCACCGAGGCCTGCATTGACGCTGGCTTCTGTCCTTTGAGTATCCCGATTATCCGTTTCCATTTTGTCGTCCATTGTCCCCTCCGTGAGACTCGCGGGATGGTCATTCGTTGACTTTCTTCTACCCTTTCGGAGGCTTCCGAGCCTCCGCCATTACGTACGGCGCGTCGGCTCTCTTGCCGTCTTTGGGCCTTGGGGAGGTGTCCAGCGCAGGTATTAAGACTTGCGTGGCGCCTAGAAGTCGCTCCACTTGAGCCAAGCGTCCACGATGTCCTTTCCGCGGTACACGTAAGTCCGTTCATTGATCCGTTCGACACCTTCGCGTGGCCGGTAAACGGGCGTGCTCTCCACGGTGAACTCGATTTTTACCTCGACCGGGCCCGCAATCTTGTAAGGCTTGAATTCCGGAAGGTGCTGCATCGCGCGGCGTGCCTTCTCGCGGATCAAAGCGCAGGCCGCCGTGTGAGAGAGTGAATACCCGCCCGTCCGACTGACGCCCGACTTCACCTCCGCGCATTCCGCTTCGGAAACAAGGCCCTGGATCTCCTTGCAGGCTGCCGCGTCACCGGAGAGCATGATCACCGGAACACCGTAGTAGCCCGCCAGCATCGTTCTGTCACCGATTTCTCCGACTAATTTGTTATTGACCCAAATATTCTGGATCGTGAAGGCTTGGGTATGATTCAGGACGCCTTTTTCCGCTCCCGCCATAGCGTGCTGACCAATAAAAATGATCGCGCTGTAGGACGAATCGATTCCCAGCGTGGGCGGAATTCCTTGGCCCTGTAACAGTCGTGCCCGGGGATCGATAGTCGTCACGGAAAGCGAGCGGCTGCTGTCGTGGAGATCAGCGACAACCACCTCTGTTGCGCCTCCCTCGTACAGCCCCTCCACAGCCGCGTTGACCTCACCGGTGAGGAGCTTTTGGGACTCGGCCCAGCGCGGGCTCTTGAAAGGGTCGCACTGGTCTTCCCAATTAAATATCCCATCAACTCCCTCCATGTCCGTTACCATGTAAACCTTTCTTGAGTTCGATGTCTGCGCCGTTGCAAGCATCGCAGAGGTCACCAGCGCGATGACCGCCAACGACCAACTTAGGACTCTCCCAAGCATGTACACCTCCCTTCAAACGGTTACAGAAATTGAGAACACCAACAGCGTCAACGAATTCTTATCGGCAGGCTCATTTTTGTCACCACGTGCCGGGGTCATAAAGAGAATCAATTTGCGATAGCACTTGCCCCCTAGCGGTCGACCACAGGGTGCTTCCGGGGATTCGCCTTGGTGAACCGCAACCAGGGGCTACACTGTCGAATACTTCTTGCATAGCGTCTTGATCTTGGCGACGAGTTTAGGGACAGCGGTCATCGGATCCTCTTCACCCTCGTACTCCGCGGACATGAACCCCTTGTAACCGCCCTTAGCAAACATCTGCCAGACGCGTTCCAGGTCGAGCGGCTTCCTGGGTTGACCGTAAAAGTCCCGGATGTGAGCGTGCGTGGCGTAGGGAATGCACATCTCGATTTGAGGGTAAGGGTTCTCGGGAAAATTACTGATGTCGAGATTGCAGCCGGCGAAAGGTGAATCCACGCGCTTAAGGATTTCCACGATGTTGGAAGCCTTGGAAGTGATCCCGCCGTGGCTCTCGATGCCGAGGGTGATGCCTTTCGTTGCCGAGTAATCGCAGGCAGGTTTCATGGCCTTGACAACCCACTGAATCCCTTGTTCGTCCGTCGCCCCCTTGGGAACCTCTCCTCCGAAAACGCGCAGGTGAGATGCACCAAGCAGTTCCGTAACATCCACCCATTTCTTGATCTTCTCGATCTCCTCGGCTCGCTTCGCCGGGTCAGGCTGACACATGTTGGTTCCTATGGCCGCACCAGAAAAAGCCACGCCGTTTCTAAAGGCGAGTCGTCGTAATCCCAACAGGTATGAACGCTCAGTGGATTTGAAGTAATAAGTGGTCATATCGACCCCGTCGATTTCCAGTTCCACGGCTTTGAGGATAAAGTCCTCCATCGTCATGGGGCCCTTCTCGAGGTATTTTTCATAGGAGTACGCGCAGCAGCCGGAGAGGAGTCGTGGCATGGCTGACTTCGGTTTGCTTTTGGCCTGAGCACTGGCGGGCAGACCCAGGCTCAGCGAGCCTGCAGCCGCAACGCTAGTAGATTTCAAAAACTCCCGCCGATCAAGGATGTTCATCATGTTCGTCTCCTAACATTGAAAGCGCTTAATTGCGCGGCCAATGATACCCCGAGTCAAAGCGCCTCACAAACCTAGAATTGCGTTTCTCACCGTTCAGGAAATAGCGTCGTTCAGTGGAGCGATTTCACAGCCAGCTCTCTGATGAAAACCACGTCTTTGTCACTGTGATTCTGCAACCAGAAGCACTTGTCCATACCGATAGGCTTCAGTCGGGTGAATTCGCTTGTGGCAAGGGGATATGTGATCGCTGCGAGGGTTCAGCCCAACATGGCCGTTTCTCGATGTCGAAGCCTAACGGCCTCGACCTAAGCTGCCCGCCGGCTCGGGCGACACATCCTCGTTCTCGCGCAATGTTGCGGGCATGGCTGTCCATACCAAAAACTCGGTCCGCGTTGAATTCAATGGAGTTAATGGCGATAATTAGAAAGACGGCCCAAAATCGACCTTGGTCCGATGTGCCGAGAAGTAACCGTTGTTTTCTAGGCTGCACGCCCTTTTGGCAACCCACACCCGCAGCGAACCAATGGTCTGTTTGGTGTATGATCGGACTGTTCGACTCAGCGGGTCGACTTCTTGGTTCAGTCCCCTTACGACACTTGGGAGTTACACCTTGATTGGCCGTAACGATCCCTGTCCTTGTGGGAGCGGGAAGAAATACAAGAAATGTTGTATGAGCCGGGATCGCGCTGCGCAAGAAGCCTTCGTTGCGGTTTCTTCCGCGGAAGACCCTATTCCTGACGAGCTTAATCCCGATCTGGCAGCTTGGAAAGAAGTAGACCGCCAGCTGATCCGTAAAGGCATGGCACGGATTGATCGCGCAAACTTGGATTTCAAGAAACTCAATGAGAAATACTGGGGCAAGGGAACTGTCGAACGCTGGCAGAGAGATGGTGTGAGCGAACCAGAGACGCAGGAATTTCATGCTTGGTTATGGCACGACTGGAGGAAGACGCGGCACAGCAAAACCTTGGCGGAAAAAATGGCCACAGACTCTTCTCTGACCATCGAGGAAAGCCAGGTTTTGGCTGGCATGACCGCTTCGTTCAGGACGGTTTATCAAGTTGTGCGCCTCGACCCAGGTGAAGGCGTGGAACTTGAGGATGTCTTGGAGGGTGGGAGGGTATTCGTTCACGACAGAGGCATGTCCTTTTCCGCCGAGAAGTGGGGTTTGATCTTCTGCCGGGTTTACCCTGCGGGGCCGTATCATTTTGCAGCGGGTGGGGCGCATGCATTTCCACCCCGGGAAAAGGGCTTCATTAAAGCCTTTCTATCCTACGAGCTCGAGAAATACCAGAGAAGATATCCGAGTGCGAGCTGGCGGGAATTCCTCGAGGGTAAACCGGAGATTTTTGGGCGTTTGACGGCGAAGCTCCATGAACGCATGCGCCGACCCCCGCGGTTGGTGAACACGGATGGCGAGCCAGTGGCCATATGCAAAGCACATTTTGAGGTTGCGAATCCGCCGGATTACGTGGCGGGAATGAGAACGCATCCAGAGCTGGAGGAGCTCACCGCGTCCAAGAAGGAAGAAGGAGTTGAGTTTGTCTGGAAAGAGCGGAGGGGGGAGAAGACGATCCTGCTCGGCTGGATTGTGCTCAACGGAAACAGGCTGCTATTGGAATGCAACTCGCGAGCCCGACTCACACGGGGTAGTGAATTATTGGGGAAGATTGGAGCGCTTAAGAAACGTGGTGAAGAGATCAAAGAGGCTGACGAAATCCTTACAGAGGTCGTGGGGAGAAATGACGAGGAATCGAGTGGCAGCTATGATGAACTCCCCGAAATTCCGCCCGAGGCTCACGCCTACCTGGAGGAAGCAATAAGGCGCCACTATGAAGAGTGGCTAGACCATCCTCTACCTGCTCTCGACGGTCAGACACCTCGCGAGACAGCCAGGGACCCGCTTGGCCGACAAAGGCTCATTGACCTCATCCGTGAGATGGAATACATGGAGCACCGGCAGAGTCGTCCTGGCTATGTGTCTTATGACTGGAACAAGTTGAGGCGGCGCCTTGGGCTGATGGAAGAATGAAGATACTCCCCCTGGGCTGGCCGGAGATCAAGACGTAGCAGTTCTGGTCCCGGTCGCCGGGGGAGGGTCTACTTGCGCCGAGCAGGCATCGAACCCTTAGCTCCTAACCCCTGACCCCGAATCCCGAGCCGCCCGAGCCTGGAATCGCACTGTCCCACCCGTCCCGCAATCCCCACCAAGAGCATGTCCCGGTACAAAGGGACAAAATGTCCGCCGCGTCGGTTTGATTTACCTGACCCCGATTCCCTATTTCCGCACGGCTCTCGCGAGGACCTCTGCCAACAAGCGGGGCACTGCGTCGGCAACCTGCTGCTGCAAGCCAATGGATCCCAAGAAAATATAGGAGTCCGGGAATGATTGCAGCCTGGCGGCTTCACGAATCGATAGCCCCCTGTTCTGGCTCGGGTGGATGAGCATGTTCTTGCGGAAATTTCCGATGACTTTCGCCGGCCTTTCCCACTCCAGGCGATGGTATATCCCTGTGTGGCATAGGGAAGTGTCATGGTAGTTGTCCATCAACTTGCGAGGAATGGCCTCCCAATTCTGTCCCGGTCCTATGTGCCGATAACGACGGATTATCTTATCAGCGTTGCGAGAAACAAGGTTCCCCTGGACAAGAGCCGATTTGCTCGGCGATTCGCGCATCAACTTTTGGTATGCATTCACGTGACGGCCGTTTCTTACACAACTCAGCCAGTCCACAGATGCACCGTTTTCGAGCTGCGGCAAATTGCTGATCGCCTGGCGGACAGTCACATACCGTTTCCGGCCGGGACCGTGGCTCCGCTCAGCCTGTTATCCCCGGCGTACCTTTTATCCCCGCGCGCCTCCCTGAGGCGCGATGAATTGCCCGAGGGCACTTCCTGCCAGAACCACCGGATCACCAGGCCCCACTTTCGTGTCTGCTTGACTTGTAGGTCTCGTAGTCACCCCGGCTTATTGGATTGGCAACTCCGCTTGTTCAGAGTGTTGGTTGCTCCTTTTGCTCCTCGACGGGAATACCTGGAGATCTCCGATAGAACTGCTCTAGCGTCCGGATTTGCCTGCGACGGAAGACCATCAACCAGACAAGGGAGACGACAAACATCAGATAGGGAAGGGTGCGCGCTGGGTCGAAATTACGCCATGGTTGTCCCACACCCGGAAGGACTCGCTCGATGAAGTGATAGATGAGCACAAGCGAAGCAACGCCTACTCCGAACGCTTGCTGCAATGCCAGGTGTGCTATAGGTCGGCTGGCTGAGCGATGCTCCTTGAAGTAGTAGTGAATGTGCTTTTCGTCCTCTGATCGCAGGAACTGCCTTTCAATATTGGCAATGATAGCCAGATTCCGATTGAACCACGTGTGGGCATCGTAGGTGTGGCCGACAAGCCAAGCTGAAATGCCCACTATAGTCGCGGTAGCCAGGTCAAAAGAAACGATCCCTTTTTCAGTCAGGGAGAAGACAGCGAACGCGCCGGTCAACACCGCGACCGACTGCCAGACAACGGTCAGATGACGGTTGATGTTGTTCCATGTCTCGTCGTACATGTGCAGCAGAAATTGGGCCCTCCGGTCGCCCTGCTCAGTTTGTTCAGCCATCTTCTCTCCTAATCCAGGGAAGGGTCCCACAAACCTTTCACAGCGGCTTGCGACCTTCGATGTGCCTCTTGAGAGTGGCCTGCCGTCGACCTATCCGCGAAGCTGCCAATGGCGCATGGAAGCTGACGCCGAGGTCACGAAGCGCATTTTCTAGGCAGCGGCTATAGTCGTTGCCACAGAGGGAGACAACTCGGTTGATCCCGTGCCTCAGGTGTCGTCTCAGCTGTTCTCTGATGGTAGCTGCGAACCGAGGTGAGGGTTTGATCCGCAGGTCGTAATCACCCTTCACCAATTCCCGAGGCTTCAGGATTCCGTACTTGCCTGAAAGCACGACCCATTCGTCTGAAAAGGCCTGCGCGTATTTCTTGCAGAGGTTGAAGTAGTTGCTCGTATAGGCTCTCTCCGCTGGCGTCGGTCCTGCCGAAGGACGTCTATTCCAAACTTTCTGTTTCCCACAGGGGACAACGACTAGGGTCTGCTGCAGTTGTCCGTAAACATTTCTTTCGATATACTGTCTCACTTGGCGAAACCGCAGTTCTTGTTCTTCTGTCTCGATAAGTTCCTTGAACTCCCTAAGCTTGACGGAATAGAGGCGCGGAAGGCCATTCCTCGCGCAATACTCCTTCCTCTGAGCCAACAGAGACTGATTGATGGAATCGAGGGCCACCCTGGTGCGATTGACCTTCACCCACAGTGACGCCTTTCTTGCTCTTTGTGAAGACTGCCGCCAGCGAGATTCGAGCCTGACTAAGTCAGCCTCAGTCTTCGAGGCCCTCGCCAGCCATCTCCGCACGCCGTATCCATCTCGGCCGTGTTTTTCTGTCGCGGCAAGTGCTTCGCTAACTTTGGCAAGGAGTTGCCGTTTCAGCCGGTAGTTGAAGATCCAGCCTTTGTAGTCGCTTCCCCAAATTCCGATCTCTTCAAAACGGCGGTGTCGCGAGGGATGGTAGCAACCCAAGGGGAACAACCAATCAGTTTGGAATTCCTTCTTGATTGACCCGAGAACGTCGTAGATGAACTCCTCGCTTCTGACCGTCACGTATCGCGCACTGTTCTCGCGCTTTTTCAATAACCCGCCCACGGCTACAAACTCAAAATCCCGAGCCAGCTCCTGATAGCACTCCAGGTACTCCTCTACGCTCTTTCCCTGAGCAACAGCCACAAGCTTAAACCGGTATTTTCGCTTGTTCTTCTCGTAGAGCTGCAGAGCCCTTTGAGCACTCCTTATCGTTGCTTTGGAATCCTGAAGAACATCAATCATGACGCCGAAATGAGTCCCCATTTGGTTGTATCTCTCAAAGAGGTCTCCGTAGGTTACTCTGCAGCCTCCCTTATTGAAGATTCCGGAGTCAGTCATCTTGACCAGCGAGGAAGCAAGGATCTCCTCAGTTGTCAGTAGGGTGTCGTCCTCGTACAGAAGGGGCGTCCCATGGGGAAAATCACGAAAGAGCTGCCACATGTGCTCGGAGGTCAGCGCATGCGTCATCAGGCCGACCCTGACCCTGGGGTGGTTGAGCACGACACCCTTTAGAATGGCCAGACTAGCGGGCCGATCAACCACAAAGAAAGGGATGAGCGGAAGCCGAGAAACCATGGGATTAGGTCTTTGCACCTATCATCGATGAGGCTGATCTGCCGGGTAACGGCTCGCCAAGAACTCGCGAATTCGTTCGTTGGCGTCACCTGCATGAATCGGAATGGGAACAGCCTTCAATCCGGTCGCATCGTGGCTTACAAGTAGCCAGTCTCCGGGTGCGAACTTGAAGGTCTGTCGGAACATTTCCTCCGAGAAACCAAACGCCTCTTGGATAGCCTCCCTGTCCGTGAGTCGTGGCATTTTGCTAACTAGGTACGTGTGAGGCTGAGCCATCACGCTGGTCTTAAGGTAACGAACGCGCTGCGTACAAATCCCGACGCCGATTCCAAACTTGCGTCCCCTTCGTGCCAGCGTCTCCGCAATCCAAGCCGAGCGGCTGTAGCTACTATCCCTCTCAACCTGACCCGGAATGAATTCGTCAGCCTCGTCGAACACGAAGCTAACCATTGGCTGGAGGATTCCCCGCCGTCTGCGGACCTCGAACAAATCGCGGCCTAACTCAAAGGCGAACTCTCTCAAATCGTCTGGGTCGTGAGCTTGCACAACAAAGAGACTACTCGACCCGGCATCGTTCAATCGCTGGATAAGCTCGTCTTTGCTCGTAATCGCACTAGGAGGAAGTCTCCTCTGGAGCTGCTGGCGCTCATTTTCCAGATCCTGTCGGAACTGGGCGATCGCACGTCGAACTTCGTCCTTGGAAGCCTTTTCCTGCGAGTCGACGATGCTCAAAGCATCCGAAATGCTCTGCGCGTCAAACGGCCGGTTTCGGAGAGCGTCCAAACCGCTCAGGATCGCTTGACAACGATTGATTTTTCCACCGGCATTCTGCCCATCCACTAAGACTTGTGACCTTCTCCGTACGAATTCATCGAAAGTGGTTATAGGATCTCGTCTTATCCGTATCTTCTGCTGACTCAGTAGCTCGGCGAAGGCCGGTCGGAAGGAATCTCGAATTCTCTCTAAGGGCCTCGGAAAGAGTGTACTGCCGATCAAATGACGCAGGGCCGCATCCCTCTTAGAGGTATCACCAGATAGAAACTCAACAAGCGAGCCCGGCAACGCGTGCTCTCCAATTGCCAAGAGCCGCGCCTCAGGCGCAGTCAAGAGCTGATCCAGGAGTAGGACCGAGTACTCACCCATGAGGTCAAACAACAGAATCTTCACAGGTCGGTTGTGGTGTTGGGCGGTGCGCAGCAAGCTGTCAACATACGTGCTGACGAGATTTGATTTCCCGGCGCCCGTAAACCCAAAAATCCCGAAATGTAGACGAACAAAATCCTCGCTCCGCATGTAAATGGGGACACGGTCATCCACGAGCCATGTCCCCGCTTCGCAGACGACATCCGAGGTTGGCGAAATCTCCCTGTTGACGATCTCCCGAGTAGCATCGTGCGTTAGAACCCTCACGTCGCCGCCCACCATGGGCAAGGCGCGGTCGTGGTCAAGGTCTCGCCCGCTGTGAGACTCTGAAATTTCGATGCCTGTGGGGATGGCTACACAGCGGATAATCGTTGTGTCTTCTTCGGACCGATCCTCTTGAGACGTCCAGTCGGTGGTTATATTCCTTGCTGCCTCCATAACGAAGCCGGGATAGCCTTCAGGGCTTTCTCCGAGTGCATAGTGCACCGGCATCAGAGAGACTATCTCAAGCACACTGTAATGAGTTTCGTCGCGGTTGGTTGCGAAGTTCCTTACCGCGACTAGCGTGCCCTCTCGCAACGCAGTCATTGTCTGACGGGTGTACTCGAACCATATTTCATATTGGTAGCGCGTTTGTTCGTTGTCTTCCATTTTCATGAGCCGCGCGACGCGGTTAGGTACGAAGATTTCATGGACATCCTCAATGGCCATTTCCGCTATCTCCTCTGCGAATCTCTTATCGTTCTGAAGAGTCGGGCAAGAGGCCTTGCCCGGAAGGCAGTCTCACTGGATTGGATAAGGCGATCTACCCTCGCTTTCACGGTCTTTGCACCCCAATCGGCCTTGTGAAGGGGATCAGGGTAACCAATTACCTCGGGAAAGAGGTTCCTGGTTAAGACGTTCAGAAGCCACATGGCCACGGTGTGTCCATGGTTGGGGTTCTGGTTGGTGCCAAAATAGATCGGCTCAATCGTTCCGAGTTCTCCGTTTGGAATGGAAACGTGATTCCCCCCAGGGTTGTCCCAGAAAGGATCGAGAAGGCGATCCACAAAAATGACATGTCCCATCAAAGGAGTGGGCTTGGTTCTGCGATGAAAGAACTGGGCCAGAGAGCGAGCGAATAACCGCTCAGGGTTAACGATGTTCCCCCTTACTCCTCGGATGAACCGAGTTGCCCTGGCATCTTCCTCCACGTGCAGAGTCATGAAAACGGAATCAAATTCCGTGGTGGCCCAAGGGGCCCCAAGATCCTCCAACTGCGTAGCGATGCTTTCCAATAGGACTCTGTCAGTCCAGGGAAGCGATCCCACCTCCACTGCCGGAAACGTAGCGATTTCGCGAAGAACCCCAATGTAGTGACGAGAAAAGTAGCGTGTCGAAGAATCCTTGGCGATGCTCAAGAGCATGATGCCTCTCTCCCAGCAGGTCTCAATAAGTGCTCTAAGACCGATGGTGGTGAGGAAGGAGACATCCTCAGGAGACAGCCACCTCCGCCTCGTTGTGGCGCCTTCTCGGATCTCGTAAATCAGCGCCTCTGGATCACGTCGGTGAAATAG
>Ga0315280_10004988_pt1 | contig 19249 bp, 19 predicted proteins | sample YL17G06_40_MG_FD_203697 | JGI IMG/M metagenome (GOLD analysis project Ga0315280, IMG submission 203697) | Sediment microbial communities from Yellowstone Lake, YNP, Wyoming, USA - YL17G06_40 | ecosystem: Environmental > Aquatic > Freshwater > Lake > Sediment | place: USA: Wyoming | collected... | reverse complement strand
CAACGAGCCACTATAGCACGGGGCCCCCGAGGCCACGGGACAGGGCGGCATTGAATTTTGTCTCCAGGTCTGTTATGGTCGGGTTCACCTACGGGAATGGAGGGCTGAGGCTCCAAGGGCCCAGACAAAAGTCATGCTTTCGGTGCGTCTAGTCCGCTTAATTGAGGACCACGCCGAGGAGCTGACCTGCGGTCTGCTCGACGACCTGGCGACCAACGCGCGTACCCCCGCCTACCATAAGATCTCCCGCGTGGAACTGCACCACCGGACTTACGATGTTTATCGCAACCTGGGGCAGTGGCTTGGCCACACCACCGACGAGAGCATCGAGGCCACGTACAGGGAACTGGGCAAGCGGCGCTTCGCCGAAGGGGTCCGGCTGAGCGAAGTTGTTTATGCGCTGACCCTGGCCAAGTATCATCTGCGCGAGTTCATTCGCATGCGAGGTCTGGTAGATTCGGCGGTGGAGCTCTATCAGGAGCAGGAACTGCAACGCCTGGTCGGGCGTTTCTTCGATCGGGCGATTTATTACGCGATCCGGGGATACGAGAGCGTGGCGGCTCATCGGGAAGCGACGGCTGCGGCCTGAATTCCTCCGAGCGCCGGCGGTGAGAGGGCAGCAAGCGACGAGATGATCGTGGGCACGGGTGTGGACATCACTGAAACTGCCCGGATCGAGCACGCCCTCCAGCGGCACGGGGAGCGGTTCTCGAAGCGCCTCTATACGCCGCGGGAGATCGCCTATTGCGAGCAGTTCAAAAACCGGGCGGAGCGCTTCGCGGCGCGCTTCGCGGCCAAAGAAGCGGCTTTCAAGGCTCTGGGAACGGGCTGGCGGGAAGGCGTCCGCTGGCTGGACGTGGAGGTCACGCACCAGCCGAGCGGCAAACCGGAACTGGTGCTCACCGGGCGGGCGGGAGAACTGGCTCGCGCGCTGGGAGTGACACGGACTGCGGTCTCGCTGTCGCACAGCAACCATTACGTCATCGCCCAGGTGATTTTTGAATCGGATGGTTAAGCTTGCTCTCAAATGCCGGTTTTGCGTCGCCTCGGCGGCGCTGCTCATGGGTGTGGGTCTGGGCGGGCGACCCGCGGCCGCGCAGTCGTTAGTGGGCGAGCACAGCCTGGTTGTGCTGAACCAGAAGGAAGCCATCCAATTCCTTGTCAGGCAACCCACACCCGAGTACCCCGCGCTGGCGAAAATGAACTATATCCAGGGAAATGTGCGGGTGCTCGCCACGGTCAGCGAGGACGGCAACGTGTCGGAAGTGCACGCGATGAGTGGTCACCCGTTCCTTGCCCTCGCCGCATTGAAAGCCGTGAGCAACTGGCTGTTCCGGCCGGCGCGCTTGCGTAACGGGCCCTCGGAGTTCATGGCCCTTGTGGACGTCCACTTCTCGCTGCGCCCCAGGAAAATCGAACAGATGCCTCGCGAGCCCGAGCGCGACCTGAGGCGTCAGGTCCACCCGCCGAAACTGCTCGAGAAGCCGACCGACTCTTTCCATGCCACCCACGTGCGGCTGCGCGTTCTGGTAGGTCCCGATGGCGACGCGGTGGATTCGCTACCCATCGACGGAGGGACGCAGCTGCTCACCAAGGCGCGCCGGATTGTGGATGGCTGGAAATTCCAGCCTGCACGTTGGGGAGCCCTGCCGGTGCCGTGGTATCTCGATGTGGACGTCCCCGTGGAAAGCTGGCCCGCCGCGCAAAGCGCCGCCGATGCCGCCGGCCGATAACAGCCGTTCTCAAACCGCCTGACGCAGCGGCCCTCACTTCTCCGTGCACCTGACCAAAAGGGGAACTAGAATAGAGCTGTGCGCCCATGCAGGGAGCTCCACGGCGCTCGAGGAAGCGAGAGCGATGACATCCCGAAGCAAGTTGGCGGTGCTGGGCTGGCTGCTGGCAGCGCTGGTTACCGCAACTGCGGCGGCCGCGGGCCGCGAGGAGGCCCCGACACCGCAATTCAAATACGCCGGGGGCACCGAGAACCTTTCCGACGGCTGCGAAGGCAACCTGGAGCTGAATTCCGAAGGGCTGACGTTCAAGTGCATGGAAGGAGAGGTGACCGCACCGTACAGCTCCATCAGCCTGATGCAATATCGCTCGGATGTCAGCAGAAAGGTCCGGCGGCTGAAGGTTCGCTGGAAGGTCCGGCCCGACGACGAGACGCCCCTATTCGGCGGCAAGCGGAACCGCTTCTTCAGCGTGGTCTTCCGGCTCGACGGCGCGACTCACGTCCTGATCCTGAGAGTTCCGCCGCGGGCCATGCGCCCTTACCTCGCGGAGATCGACCTCAAGGCGGAGAAGCGCGTGGAAGTGGAAAGCTACGAGGATTACTGAAACCTCTGGCAACACCTTCCCGCTGAGCATGGCTCTCGGGCCTTGCGCCACCCGGGAGGCAACGAAACTCGAAATGTTATTGGGGCGTCCGGGAGGACTCCGCCGCGGAAGCTGCGTCAGGCGTGGTCGGCGCCTGGTAGAAATATCCCGCGCGCGCTCTCACCTTCAGCCCGGGCCGGTGCACTCTCACTTCAATCCTGTGGAACCCGCCCTGAGTGAGCGTATCGGGGACGTACGCCAGCTCGTACTGGCTGTGGATCTCAGTAGCGATGCGGCTGAGCTGGTCCTCCACCACCTTCTTCTTCCAGTGCTTGTAGAAAACGCCCCCCGTATATCCCGCATAATACTCCAGAAGGCTTGAGGCGAGCGCGGACCGGATGACTTCGCCCGTGGCCGTAACGATATCAACGATCGGAATCGGCGTGTCGTAGACGTTGGCGGAGGCCGTGGGTGTGGGGACCCCGCCCGGCGGCAGCGGACGGGTCACGTTGGTGTCGAGCGGCCCGGGCGCGGAAAGCTCCGGCCTCCTGGAAAGCAACCCTTGCGCAGGGTTGAACCCCAGGCCGTAGATGGTCACTTCCGAACCCGTGGCGCGGCGGATGACTTCCTTGCCGTCGCTCTCGCTGCCGGAGTCGAAACCGTCGGAGAATGCCACGATGATTCGCCGTTCGGTCTTGGGGCGGCGTTCGAGCAGCGCAACGGCGCGCATCAGCGCGTCATTGAGCCGCGACCCGACGCCCTCGGGCGCGATCCGGCGCAGGGTGGTGGCAAGCTGGTCGCTGTCGTCGGAAAAATCCTGCACTAGGCGGACGCGGTCCCCAAAGGTGAGAACCGCCGCCTGTCCCTGCGGACCCAGCAGCAACGAAGAGAAGAGCGAGCCGAGCGGGCGCACCTGGTCGAGGAGTGGCTCCACGGAGCGGCTGGTCTGAACGACGATCACCAGGCCAACCGGCCGCGCCTCCGATTCGAAGCTCTCCAGGTGTTGAGGGGCGCCGTTGTCAAGGACCTCAAAGTCTCTCTCCGTGAGGTCATAGACGAATTCCCCAGCCGGGTCGATGACCGTGACGGGCGTCACGACCAGGTTCGAGAGGACTTTGATGTCGGCGCGCCGCCGGATGACGGGCGGGCCTTTGTCTTCCGGCTCCTGGGGGGCGGAGAAAACCGGCGGCAGACCCGTCACGCTGTCCTGTGCGCGCATTGGTAGGGATGTCGTCGCAACCAACGACACGAGGGCCAGCAATAGAAAATTCGCCTCTCGCGGCTTGAAATTTCTCCACATACCCACTCACCGGGCGACTGCGCCGCCACCTCCGGTATGATGACGGGAATCGGAAGGACGTTGCCGCTGCCGCGCCGCCTCGTAAAGAACCACCGCGGCGGCGACGGAAACGTTGAGCGACTGGACGGGCCCGTAAAGCGGAATCTGCGCCACGAGGTCGCAGGCTTCCCGCACCAAGCGGTGCAGCCCGCGGCCCTCTCCGCCCAACACCAGCGCGCAGGCGCCGGAGTAGTCGAGCTCGAGATAGGACTTCGGAGCCGAAGCTTCGAAGCCGTAGACCCACAGGCCGCTCTCTTTCAGTTCCAGCAGGCTGCGCGTCAGATTGGTGACTCGCGCGATCTTGAGGTGCTCGAGCGCACCCGCCGCCGCATGCGCCACCGCAGACGTCAACCCCACCGCGCGGCGGTCGGGAATGACCAAGCCGTCCGCGCCTGCGCCCACGGTCGTGCGCGCCACCGCGCCGAGGTTCCGCGGGTCTTCAACGCCGTCGAGAACCACCAGCAGCGGCTTCTCGCGGGCGTGTAGGAGCGCTTCGAGGTCGTCGTACCGCCGGGCGGGACAGACTGCGACCACGTCCTGATGATGCGTCGTGCCAGCCGCGCGGTCGAGCGCGGCGCGCGGCGCAAAACGGACGGAGATGCCCGCCTTGCGGCTGGCGTCGATGATTTCCTGCACGCGATGGCTGTGCTGGCCTTGCGTAATCATCACGTGTTCGACACGTTGAGCATGCACCGCCTCCGCCACGGCATTGATGCCGTAAACCACATCCGACGACAATTCCATCTGGCCTTTGGGCATCGGAAGAACTTCAGCACAAAGGCACAAAGACACCAAGCAAAACTTTGTCTTTGTCTTCTCGCATTTGTGCCTTTGTGTCTTTGTGGTTAAGAAAGCCCCGCTGCGGCGGCGAACTCGCGCAGTCGCTCGGAGACGCTTTTGACATGCCGCGCGAGCGGCAACTTCGAGCCTTCCTCGAAAATCGCAATCAGCTTCTCGAGTTCCGGCCCCGAAACTGCGCCGGTGAGCGCCACACGGATGGGGTGCAACAGGTCCTTTCCCTTCCTCCCAGTCTCTTTCTGCACCGCCTTGGCGATCTCGCGGAAGCGCTCGTAGGTGATCACGCCCGCTTCGAGAACCCTTGGAGCAAAGCCTTTCAAGACCTCGCGCCCGCCGGCGTCTTCGCCGACGTGTCGAGTTTCGTCGCCACTAAGGATGCCCTGCGCGTCGTACTCGAAGATCAACCGCACAGCGGCGGGGAGCTGGCTCAGGGTGTCGAGGTTTTTGAGCACCGCGTCGAGAACACGCTCGAGCCAAGCCAGCGTGCGCTCGTCGGCGGGCTCCGCGAGATATCCGGCCCGGACGAGGAAGGGCACGCTCAACTCCGCCAGCCTCCGCGGCGGCGATTCCTTCATGTAGTGCCGGTTCATCCAGTTGAGTTTCTCGCTGTCGAAAACCGCCGGGCTCTTAGTGATGCGCTCCAGAGAGAATTGCCGGATGAGCTCCGCGTCGCTGAGGATCTCCGTCACACCGTCGGAGGCCGACCAGCCAAGCAGCGCCAGGTAATTCCGCAAAGCCTCGGGCAGGATCCCGATCTCGCGGAAATTCTGGAGCGACGTGGCGCCATGCCGCTTCGAGAGTCGCGCGCGGTCGGGGCCGAGGATAGTTGAGAGATGAGCAAAATTGGGGGGCTCCCAGCCGAATGCCTGGTAGAGAGCAAGCTGTCGCGGCGTGTTGGAGATGTGATCGTCACCACGGATGACGTGGGTGATCGCCATCCGGTGATCGTCGATGACGACGGCATAGTTGTAAGCCGGATGACCGTCGGAGCGCACCAGAATGAAGTCGCCGATGACCTCGCTCGAGAAATTCGTCGGGCCATGGACGAGATCATTCCAGTTGAAAGTCCCCGGCGCGACTTGCAGGCGAACAGCCGCCGGTTCACCCGCTGCCACCTTGCGGGCCGCGTCCTCGCGAGGGCGCGTGCGGCAGCGGCCGGAGTACATCGGTTGCCGACCCGCTTTCAATGCTTCCTGCCGCTCCGCTTCAAGCTGCTCCGCCGAGCAGAAGCAGGAATAAGCGTGCCCGGCGTCCATCAGTTCGATGGCGTGGCGGCGATAGACATCAAGCCGCTCGGACTGCCGGTAGGGACCGAACGGCCCGCCCTGGTCCGGACCTTCGTCCCAGTCGAGGCCGAACCAGTGCAGGTCTTCCAGCAGTTGCCGCTCGTATTCTTCCTTCGAGCGCTCAATGTCTGTGTCCTCGATGCGCAGGACGAACGTCCCGCCGTGATGGCGCGCGAAGAGCCAGTTAAAGAGTGCTGTGCGCGCATTGCCGACATGTACGTAACCAGTGGGACTGGGGGCGAAGCGGACTCGGACTTTGGACATGGGCTGCGCGGGTCGACTCAACGGCTAACATAGCATACGTGAGGCCAGCCTTGGGGGAACGTTGAGGTTTGTCTCGCGAAAACGATGGGGCTCACGCCCGAAATCTTCACGGCCAACCCCTAGCCTGCTCAAAAATACGCCGCTCGGACGGCGTAGTATCTGACCTTCCGTGAATCAAGCCAACAGTCGCAACATCGCGCGGTTCCAGCCCTCAGGGCCCACTCCTCCGGCGCGGCGCGCTCGCGGCACCGCGTCGAGCGTCTCGCGATCGTAGCGGCCCCCCGGACGAGCCACGAGGATCGGCACGTCCACGGCGCGGAGCATCGGAATGTCGTTGGGGCTGTCGCCCAGGCCTAGCGAACGGACGCCCACGCCGCGTGCGAGCCGGTACCAGCCCATGAGCCTGCGGACGGCGGCACCTTTGTCGTTGGCGCCGTGGATGTGAAAGAACCGGCTACCGCGCGTGGGCCGCAGACCGCGCCGTTCGATCTCGGCGCTCAAGCGGGGCCAGGCGCTTGCGTCGCTCTCCATGATCAGGAAGGGTTCGTCGAATTCGCGCGACCTGGCCCGCCGGGCCTGGGCCGAATCTAGACCCGTCCACTCCACCACTTCGGCAACGCTCATCCGCGCGAAGCCCCGAAGCCTCACTCCCACCCTCTTTGCGGCAGCACCGAGCACAGAGACCAGCTTCGGGTACGGTGTGCCCAGGCTCACTCTCCACCAGCCGCCGCTCTCCGCCACGGCTCCCTTGATGGGGAATGGGAAATAGCCAACCGGAATATGGATTCCTCCTCCGTTTTCGACGACGAAGGGTTCGCGGCGATGGAGTTGGCTGAGCAGAGAAAGGATTTCTTTCCGCGTCTTACTGCTCACCAAGACGAGCGGCAGTTCGCGCCGGTCCAACTCCCGGAGGGCAGCCCGGGCAGCAGTCCAGCGATACGTCGTGTGGTCGAGGAGGGTACCGTCGAGGTCGGTGAAGATGACCCAATCCTTCCCCATGCCGGCCCCCTAGAGATGTTGCATCGTATCTTTGTCCTCAGCCCGCGCCGTTGGTCGAAACTGCGATTGCAGCAGGTCGCGAGCTAGATCGCGCGCACCCAGCCCGAAAGCGATGGCCGCCGCCGTCACCAGGCCGCCGAACGTGATGGCGAAGGTGACGATGATGGTGGTGCGGCCGATGCCGAGTTCGTCGAGCGCGGCCACCACCGCGAGCGTCATCATGAAGAGGCGCACCAGTCCGGCGAGGAGTCGCGCTGAGGGCATCCCCGCGTTGACCGCGGCAATCAGCGCGCTGCGGCCCAGGAACCGGCTGACCAGCGCGCCCACCACCAGGATGACCACCGCCGCCAGGAAGTGCGGCAGGTAAAGGAAGAAACGCTCCACCAGGTTCTGCGTCCATTGGCTGCGCATGGCGTTCAATCCCGCGAGCAGCGCGGTCAGCACGATGATCCCCTGAACAATCTGCCCGGCGAGATAGGAGGATGACCGCGCGAGGCCCAAGCGCTCGATCTCCGGGCCCACGCCCAAGCGATCACACAGCCGGTCGAATTGCAGGGCGCGCAAGACCCGGTAGACGACCTCCTTGACCAGCCAGCCGACCGCCAGGCCGAGCAGAATCAGGACCAACATGCCCATCAGATTCGACAAGCTCGTGACCGCCTGCCGGCCGAGTTCCCGCAACGGTTCGAGAATGGTTTGCTCCCAGAATTCGTTCATGGGTTTTACCTCTTTCCCGCATCCCAACGGCTGAGCAAAGGAGGCTTCAACTGCTCGTAAACCAGGCAGAGCCGTTCGATGCGATCCTCAACCTGGGCCGCGTTTTCCGGCTCGGTTTGCCGGGCAAAGGACGCCACCCAGCCGAGATACAGTGGCGTGAGCGATTTCAGCAGATGTTCGCGGGTGATCGTCCGCCGGTGATAGGCCAGTGCGAACTCATAGACCACGGCCGCCCAAGTCTCCTCGCGAAGCACGAACTTCTCCGGCGACAGCGAGGCGCCTTCCGTCAGCTCCTTCAGAATGTGGGCTGGAATCACCTGCTCGTAAACGGGCCGCAGATCGCGGCAACCCTGGCCGAACGCCGCGAGCATCCGCGGCAGGTCGACGGAGACCGGCTCGAGCCCGACTTCGAAGGGGAACCCGAACAGCGGCGCCGGCAAGGAGCCGAAGACGTTCCTCCAGATGTTCGCGTAAGTTTCCATGAGGTCGAAAACGGAGCCGACCACCTGCGCCAGCATGGCGCTGAGGTCGGCGCCGGGGTCCTTCGGATCGTGGAGCTTGGCCCCCAGGTAGGCTTGGCAGACGCGGAAATTTTCCGCGATGGCGGTTGTGGTCATCCAGATGTCGATGCCGTATCGGGCGACGTCGGTCGTCCAGACATCGCGAGACAAGAGGCGCTGGACAAGCCGGCCCGAAAGCCCGAAGTCGCCGCCGATCGGCTGGCGAACGCGCCGCCCGTAAAGCGCGCGGGTTAGCGGATAGACGACACTGTTGGTAATCGTCCCGTCGTACTTGTGGCGCTTGTAGTAGGGCGCGACGTAATCGAAGTCCCGCTCGAGGACCGGCCTCAGCAACAGGTCGAACCATTCCGGGGCGATGCTGCGCAGGTCGGCGTCGACCACGACGCAGGCGCGCGCGCCCACCAACTCTGCGATGTGGAAGATGGTGCGGAAAGCGCTGCCCTTCCCGGGCACGCCGTGGTAGGGCGTCGTCAGGCGGTGCACCGGCTGGAGGGCATGGCTCACCAGGAGCAATCCCTGCATGTCGAGTCTCGCCTGCTCGACCGCCTCGCGCGTGTGATCCTTCGAGCCACCGTCCGAGTTCACGATCAAGGCTCGCCGGCCCGGAAAATACTTGAGCAGGCCGGCGTGCGCCGCCCGGACCACATGGGCAATCGTCCGCGCGTTGTTATAGCTGGGGATGCCGACGACGATTTCGGCCGTCCCCACCCCGGCGACCTGTTCCCGAACTTGTGCAGCGAGGATCTCTTCCGCCAAGACTTCCTTCCCTAGGCGTTATCGTTCTCAACCGCCTCATTCAGCCGCGCGAAGATGTCCGGAACAGCCGCTACGATGCGGTTCCAATTCGGAATGAGCGGCTGGCCGAGCGGGTCCGCCAGGTAACTTTCCGCGGCCAGACGCAGCCCGCGGGCAAACGCGTGCACGATTTCCTCCTCCCCGTGGCGGTCGAACACCAGGCCGTTGATCATGGCGTCGGCGTGGTAGCGCGTGATCATGTCCTCTGCCGTGCGCACGTACTGGGCCTGGAGAGCCCGGAAGGTCCCGCCGGAGAGTATCACTCCTTCGGCGGCAAGCGTCCGGAAGAGGGTTTTCGCGATGTCCACGGTCATGCGCATCAGACCCTTCTCCGCATCCTGTGCGGAGAGGCTCTGGTGTTTGTGCTCGTAGTTGTCGCAGAGGTCCACTTGGCAGAGCCGTTTGACGGAAAAGTTCCGGTAGACTTCCGCCAGCACGCCGACCTCGAGTCCCCAGTCGCCGGGTACGCGGTTCAGGCGCGCCATGTCCGAGTACATGCAAAACTCGCCGGCCAGCGGATAGCGGAAGCTGTCGAGATAAGTGAGAAAGGGATGATGCCCCAGGAGGCGCTGCAGCGACCGGACGAGCGGCGTAATCAGCAGCCGCGTCACCCGGCCGTGCATACGGTCCGTAACGCGCGCGTAGTAGCCTTTGCAGAAACCAAAATCGATGCGCACGTCGGCGACGGGATAGCAGAGCCGCGCTACCATCTCCCGCGAATAATTGATGATATCGCAATCGTGGAGGGTAATAATCTTCGAGCGACCACTCGCCAGGACATAACCATAGGCTATCCAACACGAGCGGCCCTTGCCGTCTTCGCCCACGGGCAATTCTGCAGCCTTCAGTTCGTTGTACAGCTTCTGGATACGGGGGCCGTCGTTCCAGATGACGCGCACGTGTGGATGCAGGCCCGCGACGCGGTGGCGCACCTCGGCGAATTGCTCCGCGCTCGCGCGGCCGAGCGTCACCACCACCTCGCTCAGATACGGCACGCGCGAAACTTCTTCCAGGATGCGCGGCATCGCCTCACCCTCGAACTCCGAGTAAAGCGCCGGCAGGACCAGCGCCACCGGTTGGGACCGCGCGAACTCCCGCAGGTCTTTCTCCAGTGAATCCAGTGACCGGTGTCCCAAACGATGCATCGTGGCGACCACACCCGTCTGATGGAAATCCGCCATGGCAACAACCTCCGATCCGGATTGTGCGAGTGGGCAGTCGCCCCTTTCCGCCCGGGGATTCACCCCGGGCAGAGGAGCAGCGTGCTCATGGATTCTACTCTCTGCCTGCGCCGAGGTTAAGCCCCCGGGCCGTCGAGCAGGTGCAGGAACAGGGTGAGGTAGCGCCTCGCATTGCTGGTGATCAGAAAGTGCTCCCGGACGTGTTGGTGTCCTTGCTCGCCCAGCCTCTCGGCGATGGCGGGATTGGAGAGCAGGAAGCGGAGCTGGTAAGCGCAGCCTTCCACCGAATGCGAAAGCATCCCGGTGTGTTTGTGGATCACCTGAGTGGGGATCCCGCCCACCGCAGAGGCCACGACGGGTTTCTTCTTCCAAAGGGCCTCGGTGACGGTCAAGCCGAAGCCCTCGCGCAGGCTCTTCTGAATGACGATCGTCGAGGCGCGCTGCAGCGCGTTGATCTCGAACGCGCTCCAGGGCGGCAGGTCAAGCAGATGGACGTCCGGGTCGTCCTGCGCGGTCTGCCGGACCTCTTCCAGCACCGCGCCGCCCTCGGGATCATCGGCAGCCCCGCCGCCTGCCAGCACCAGTTGGCAATCAAAATAGCGTTTGACGATCTGGTAAGCGCGCACCACGCCGACCGGATCCTTCAGGCGATCGAACCGCGAAATCTGCGTGAGGATCGGGCGCTTCGGGTCGATCCGGAAACCCTCCAGGACCTCACGAACCGATTCTGGCTCCAGTTCGCGGTTTTTCTCCGAAAGGGGATCGATGCAAGGGTAGAACAAATATTGGGGAATGGAAAGCTGCCGGGAGAAATCGGGCGAGGAAAAGATCGCGCCATCGTATCGTTGCACATAGGGTTCGAGAAATCCCCACACCGTCGGGTTGGGGTGGGAGAGATCGATGTGGCAGCGCCAGATCCAGTGCCCAGTGTGGTTGCCCCGGGCGTTGATGAGGGCGACGGGTTGCGGATCGTGGATCACTGTGAATTCCGCCTCGAGCTGAAGCCGTGCGCGGTTCTGCTCGTTGTACGCCAGAAATATCTCGAAGCTTTCCGGCGGCATGTCGTAAGGGCCGCCGTGCAAGGCGTTGTGAAACGCCTTGGTGATTTCGAAGAAATCGTTGCCCCCCGTGATCACGTCCCAGCGGACGGCGAGGCCCAATTCCTGGAGGAGCGGCACCAAGCGATTGAGGATTTCCGCCACCCCGCCACCCACGGCCGTCGAGTTGACCATTTCCACCGTGCGCCCCCGGAGCCGCGCCGCCAGGGCGCGCAATTCGGAGACTTCCGCAGCTCCCAGCACAGGGACATAGTTGTCAAGCTGAAGGAGGCGAATCGCCGACGATGCCGTTGTCACTGGGCAAGCTCCTTGTCAATGAGCGCCAGCATTTTGGCCTTGGCGCCCTCGATCGTGTTCGTGTAAATGTCGATGCGATTGATCCGCTTCGCCAGCAACTCGAGTCCCAGATTATCCGCCAGCCAGAGAGAAAAATCATTCGTCCGCAGTTGCAGCCGCAGCCGGGAAGAGATGAAGTGGAAATGGAACGACGCGTGGCCGAGCTGCTCGAGGCCCCGGCGGAATTCTTCGAGAGTCCGCGCCTCGATGCCCAAAGGGACGCTCACCTCGATCGCCTCGCAAAAGAAGAAGTCCTCAAAGGCGGCCTGCCGTGCTTCCTCGGGATGCGCGTCGCAATAAGCGGCCACCACCTGCTGGAGATCCCGGCGCAGGTCGCTCACGGCGATGTAGTCGCGGATGTCGAGAGAGGCCAACTGTTCGGCGAGTCGCGGCCGGTTACAGGCGGCGAGCACCCATTGCGCAAAATCGTTCGAGAAACCCTCGGTCAGGAAGTGGTACCGGCCCAGGCTCTGAAACGTATGATAAAAGATCGACGCTTCGGTGCACTCCTCGAGGCCGCGGCGCAGATCCGTCAGATTGTGCGTCTTCTGGTTCCCGATGCGCGTTAGGTAGGACGCGGTGACGAACTGAAAGGGCTGCTCGGCGACTCTCACAGGATCTCTTCCTCCAGTCTCGCCAGAAAATCCCACACTTCCCGGGGGTTCCTCAGCCTGTACCGCGCCCGCGTACGCCGGGCGGGACCGACGCGGATCGTGATGCCCTCGCGCAACGCCTCAAACGCGGCTTCGTCCGTGGTGTCATCACCCACATAGACCGGCAGTGCCGAGCCATCAAGTTCCGCGAGCACCTCGCGCGCGGCTTCGCCTTTGCCGGCAACTTCGGCGGGAAGAATCTCCCACGCCTTCTTCCCCCTCAGCAAGCGGCATTGCCCCTGATAGGGCCTCAGGCACTCCCGTAGAAGGACGCGCGCGCGGCGAACCGCAGCCGCTCGGGCGCCGCGGTAGTGCACGGCGACGCTGAACCCTTTGTCCTCCATCCGGATTCCCGGCAGGTCCCCGAGGAGTGTGGCAAGGGAACGCTTGAGGCGCACGAGAAATTCCGGCGTCGGTCGATGGGCCCTGCCCTTCCGTTCCCAACCATGAAGTCCGAGATAACGCACCCCCGAGATGCGCGCTCGCCGGCGGAGATCCGTCAGCCGCCGCCCGCTGATCAGGCAGACGGTGACGCGGGGACGGCGCGCCAGCCGCTCGACGGCCTGCCGCACGGCAGCGTCCAGCCATACGTCGCCGGGCCGGTGGCGTAGGGGAACCAGCGTCCCGTCGAAGTCGAGAAAAAGCGCCACGTGCTCGGCCGCCCGCAGGCGCGCCGAGACCTCCGCCCAGCGGTCAAACAGGTGGCGCGAGCCACGACGGCTGCCCGCGCGGGGCATGCGGCGCCAAGCCTTCAGGCCCGCGCCGCGGCGACGAGTTGCTCCGACTCGATTTCGGCGTTTCATCCCGTCTTTATCCGTAACCTGCAACCGGGCCGCCGGGACCGACGCGGCTTTCGCCCGCGGGGGGGAATCAGTTTGTTCGGCTTTTGACGGTCTCCGGAACATCGAGCCGGATTTCGGAAAGCTCCGTGATGAGCGTCCCGGCCCAACGGTAGATATTGTGCTCCCGCACGATCCGACGCATGCGCTGCATTCTGGCGATTCGCTCCTCCGGGTCCATTTCGAGGGCGAAGTGAATCGCTTCGGCGAGCTGCTCAGCGTCGTAAGGGTTGACGATCAGGGCATCGCGCAGCTCGCGCGCCGCGCCCGTGAAGCGGCTGAGGATCAGGGCGCCTTGCTCGTCGTCGCGCGTGGAGACGAATTCTTTGGCCACCAGGTTCATCCCGTCATGGAGGGAGGTCACCAGGCAAACGTCCGCGGCCTTGTAATAAGGGTCGATTTCCTTGTGGCTGTGATGTCGCTTGAGGAAAACGATCGGCTTCCAGTCGCCCGTCTGGAAACGCCAGTTGATGCGGTCCGCCTCCGCCTCGGCCTCTGCCAGCAGATCGTGATAGCGCTTGATGTGCGTCCGGCTGGGGGCGCCGATCTGGACGAAAGTGAACTGCCCGCGGTAGGCGGGCCACCTTTCGAGGAAGCGTTCGACGCCCTGGAAGCGCTCGAGAATCCCCTTCGTATAGTCCACGCGATCCACGCCCACACCCATGAAGGTGGCACGGACGCCGAGTTCCCGGAACAAGGTGGCCCGCTCCAGGTAGGGGGAGGTCTGCGTCTGCCGAGCGGGATCCGTCGCGGGCTCCGGAAAAGCCACGCTGATAGGGAAAGGCCGGACAAAGGTCAGATGGCCGCGGCGGTTCACCGCGAAACGCTCCCACTCGATCCGGGATTCGAGTGTCCGGTCAAGGCTCTCCAGAAAGTTCGTGCAGTGTGACTGGATGTGGAAGCCCACGAGGTCGGCGCCCAGCAGGCCGTCGAGGAGCTCCCGCTGCCAGGGGCAGATTCCAAACGCCTCGGCGTTCGGCCAGGGAATGTGCCAGAAGATCGCCACGCGCGCGTCGGGCCGCTTCTCCTTGATGAGCCGCGGAACCAGCGCGAAGTGGTAGTCCTGAACCAGCACCGCCGCATGTTCGATACCGTCCATCTCCTTGAGCGCCGCGTCGGCGAATTTCCGGTTGACCTGCTGGTAGTGCTGCCAGTCGGAGACGCGGAAGACCGGGCGCGTGTGGGCGATGTGGCAGAGCGGCCACAGACCTTCGTTGGCAAAGCCGAAGTAATAGCCTTCTTCCTCCTCCTTGCTGAGCCACACGCGCCGCAGCGTGTAGTGCGGGTCTTCCGGCGGCACGCGGAGGCGGCCGGAGCCATCCACGGTTTCGCGGTCGGCCTCCCCGGATCCGTGGGCAATCCACGTACCGTCGCAGGCCCGCAGGATGGGCTCGAGCGCGGTCACCAGGCCGCTCGCCGGCACGATTGCTTCCAGTGCATTCCCCCGTCGCACGTGCATGTAGGGTTCGCGATTGGAAACGACGAACAGGCTGCTTGATTCCAGTTTGTTCTTCACATGAACGCGCAGCCGTTCGGGGGTCCAGAGTGTTTCCGCTGCCTCACGCAGCCGCGCTTCCTCCTCGGCGGCCGCCCGCGCCTCCGAGAGGCTGCGTGCGAAATGGGTCACTTCCTGCGCCAGCGGCTGGAAGAGGTCGGGGGGCAAAGCCGAGTTACGGGACGTGCGGCCCATGCGCAGTTCCCTCATCCACTGCGCCGTCCTGGCAATCGGCCCCGTGATACTCCAGCGCACGATGAGCAAGGCGAGGAGAACGATGATGAGCACCTGGATGGCCACGCGCAGGTACGTGTCGCGCCACAGACGGGCGGTTTGCGCGTCAATGTAACCGGCCTCATGGAAAATGGCGAGCGCGCCCACTGTCGCGGTCGCCCCGTGGAGCGGGAGCGCATAGACGTGCAGGAGGGCCGAGTCGAGCGGGAAGAAGGCTTCCCGCCCGGCGTCCCGTGCCAGCGCCTGCTGGACGGGGACGGGAGGCGTCGAGAGGCGGCGGTCGAGGCCGGAGGTCACCGCCAGCGCGCCGCCGTCCCTATCGTAAACGACAATCCCCGCCAGCCGCTCGCGGTTTCCGAAGCGCTCGACAATCCTCTCGAGATCCTTCGTCGACCGCTTCTCCACCAGCGGCGCGACGGTCTCTGCCAGGCTCTCCGCCACAACCTCAGCGCGCTTCTCTAGCTCGTCCCTCATCCTCTGCTTTTCTTCTTTCACCTGGAGATAGGCGAAGATAAACGCGACCACGGTGACGCCAACGATTAGCGAGATAATCAGGCGGAATGTGATACGCACGAGTCGGACCTTCCGTTGCAGTGGGTGTGAGCGCGTCCGGCGAAACACCACAGCCACCGGACCTGCCTTCCGGCTAGGCGCGGGGCTCCTTGCAGTATTGCGCGAAGATCTTCTCCAGTTCGTCCAAGCGCGCGCGCTCGCTTCGACGCAGCCGCCTCGAAAACGAAGCGGGCACGCAGTGCTGCACGTGATGGCGCAGGATTTCCTCCCCCACACCCTTCAGCGCCGCCTGCACGGCGGAGATTTGCGTGAGGAGATCGACGCAGAGGCGGGAGTCACCCACCATGCGCTCCAAACCCCGCACCTGCCCACCAATGCGCCGCAGGCGAAGGGCCACCTGTTCTTGCGCGTCAGAGTCCAGCATCGGATTGCCTCCCACGAAGGTGGCCTCCCAAGAAGTTGCCAACCTATACCCCGTATGGGTATGTTGCTCCGTTCCCGGCTGATTTGTCAAGGGAAATCGGCAGCCGTGCCCCCTCCGCAAGCCCGACAGAAGCCGGGTGCAGATCCAGCGAAGAGAACACGCCTTGGGAAGGAAGATGTTGCATGCCCAGTCGGCACTACATGACTTTTGCCCGGGGCGTGGGAGGCGCGGCCGCTACTCGTCGTGATCGCCCGAGGCTGAGCTGGTAAGTACGCGCGCGGTCTGCAGGCTGCCTTCGCGGAGGATTTCAATGCTCCCCTTGAAGTAGGCCCCGTCCTCGATGGCGATCCCGGGGCTGACCAGATCACCGACCACCTGACCCGACTTGCGAATCTCGATACGGTCCCGGGCCGTGATGTTTCCGTTCACGGTGCCCTGGATGATCACGCGCCCGGCGCGGATTTCGGCCTTGACCTGACCGTGTGCGCCCACGGTGAGGCAGTGACCTTGCAGGTCAATCGTCCCGTCGAACTGGCCTTCGATCGTCAGGTCCTCGTTTCCGCTCAGTTCGCCGTGCACGACTAGGGATTCTCCCAAACGGACCTGTTCCTGCATAGCGGCGGGCGTAACGGATGTTGTCGGCATGATCTCCCTCACAGGTTGGTTTGCTGGTGGCGCCTCAGGTCGAGCCGCAACCGAGTCGGTGCGGCTGGGTGCTGGCGCAAGAGGTTTCTTTTCCCACCACATGACGTGTCTGGTCCCTCCAGCCGGGAGCCCATCTTAGCCGCCCCCGCTCCTCCGGCGCCTGCACCCAGCCGCGCCCCAAAGCCCTTTGGTTTTACCTTGACTTACGATCCCCTCAACGTCGTCGGCCTGTCTCTCAGCAGATATGTTGCCAAGCCGAACAGCTCTTAGCCACCTGAAACAAAGTGACTTGCAGGCCCGACATGGAGCGTGTCGGCCCCCGGGGGCGTACAGTTTGCACGCCGCCGGAAAAATCTCCTCGTCGCCAGAGATCCGTGCATCCACCGCGTCGCAGGTGGAGACCGAGGACACCGGTTGCCAACCTACCCAAAGCACGCCCCTTCCTCAGTCTGCTATCATATTCACTTTACCAACACGACGTCCGGGGTTTCGACGTGGAACTCACCAATCGCATCGCCATCGTGACCGGGGGCACTGGAGCGCTGGGCAGTGCCGTGACGCTCGACCTGCTTGCAGCCAGCGCGCGTGTGGCCGTCACCTATGTCGCAGAGGAGGAATGGGCGGCGCTTTGGCCGCGCGCTGGAAGCTCAAGCAACAATCTGCGTGGCGCGAAGGTTGACCTGACCCGTCCAACCGAGGTCGAGGGATTCGTTCGCGATCTGGCCGCGCGCTGGGGGCGTGTGGATTTCCTCGTAGCGGTCGCGGGAGGCTTTGCGGCCGGAAAGAGTTATGAGGCTGACGACAAGACGTGGGACCACATGCTCAACCTCAACTTCCGCTCGCTCGTCAATTGCTTGCGCGCCGTGGTGCCGCTGATGATTCAGCAGAATTTCGGGCGCATCGTGACCATTTCCTCTGGCTCGATTCTGCGCGGTGGCGGCGCGGGCATCGCTCCCTACGCCATTTCCAAGGGCGCGGTTCGGCAGCTCAGCGAAATTCTCGTCGACGAAGTCAAAGCCTACAACATCCACATCCATTGCCTGATGCCCGGCACCATGGACACTCCCGCCAATCGCCGCGCCATGCCCAATGCCGACTTCTTCAAGTGGGTGAAGACCGAAGACGTTGCCCGCGTCATCCGCTTCCTCGTCAGCGACGACGCCCGCGCCGTGCGCTCTGTCGTCGTCCCCGTGCTCGGGTAGCGCGCCACTTCTCACTCGGGCCAGCGGGAGGGGTTCGCCGAGGGATTAGGATATCCGGCTGAGGTCGAGACTTTCGGTGCGGAAGAAAGGGACAATTTGGCGCCCTAGAACGGTTTTTTCATGGGGAAGAATTAGGACAATTTAGCGCCCTGGAACGGCTTCTCCGATGGGGCAAAAAGGGACAATTTCTTGCTTCCGAGGGCTGTTTTTCTGAGGGGCGTCAAGGGACATCTTGTCGGTCGCGCGCCCGTTGAGGTGCGCTCGGACACCTTTTGGCTTGACCTCTCCCCGCCATTCCCTGACAAAGAATCGACGCCTTTGCAGGAGGACCCGATCACGCGGACATATTGACCTCTTGACAACTAGGTTGCTATATTACAATAAGAGCCTATTTTTGCAGGTAAGAACATCGGCGCCATAAGACAAAACCCGCGGCACAAAATCCGTGCCGTGGCTACAAGCTCTTTCGCGATACTCTCCCTAAAACGCTTGGGGCGCCTCACGTCAAATACAAGATACTTACCTCCTGCCTAGAAATTGTGAGCCGCACATACAACGGGCTCTCTTGACCAGAGCTTTATCCGTATCGGAGTACTGGGTGTAAACGCCGGAAAGTCGTAGCGAATAACATATGCTCGGGGGTTTTCCTTAATGAGCCCCGCGTAGTACGTCCGGAATGTCCCGGTATTTAAATGTTCCCCGGCGACCAGTTCGTGATCACACTCTACTATCATGCGCACTGGACTAATAGCGTTTGTAGTGTGAATCGTAAGTTCAACTGCGTGCGATGCGTCCGCTCTGTTCGATTCCACTTCAGTCCGATTTACGCTTAGGACGTTAACGCTGACGGAGAAACGTATTGCCTCCTCCAGCTTCGCCGTCCATTGGGACGGACCCGAGGTGGTCGTCGGCGTCGCTGGTAAGGTAATCGCATCCGAGGTTGTGGGCCTAGGCATAGATTCCTCTTGCGAGGATATCGTCGGAGGTATCGTCCCTCCAGTGTTCGCCTTGGGTGCTGAGCTCGCATCCGCCTGGGACGATATGGGCCGCTGCGGCTTTTGTGGCAGCGTGCGATTTGATGTTTCAGGTCGGACAATGCTCTTGGGCGCGATTGAGGGGGTACGTGTCTCTTCGGGTTGAGGCTTTGGCGTGAACAGGGCGAACAGTGCCTCTATCTTCTTATCGGATTTTGCCTGCCTGATCTCGTTGTTTGCCGCTAGAGCTATGATCGCAACCACTGCCAGTGCTCCGGTGCTCCATAACACCCACTTTTGCCATGGCTTATTGGAGGCCAAGACACCTCCAAATACCGCTATGAAAACAGTCAGCACGGTGACAACCGCGACGAGAAGCAGGCTGGTGATCATGCGCGCCATTGTACCACCTTGCCTCAAAGCAGGTAGCCACGGTCAGGGTTTTTCTGACCGTGGGTTCTTAAGGGTGTTATGGTTGGGCGATGTCCAAGGTTCATCGCCTGCGAATTACGGGTCGAATCTTTTTTGTGACGGTCAACCTTCAACGCCGGGGCGGCCCTTTCCACGCCTCAGACTATTCCCTGTTGATCGATACTCTGGAAGGTTCGCGACGGCGGCTGGGGTTTCTGCTGTGCGGGTATGTGCTGATGCCGGACCATT
>Ga0315280_10004987_pt1 | contig 19254 bp, 16 predicted proteins | sample YL17G06_40_MG_FD_203697 | JGI IMG/M metagenome (GOLD analysis project Ga0315280, IMG submission 203697) | Sediment microbial communities from Yellowstone Lake, YNP, Wyoming, USA - YL17G06_40 | ecosystem: Environmental > Aquatic > Freshwater > Lake > Sediment | place: USA: Wyoming | collected... | reverse complement strand
TATTGATTCGCGCAAGCGCGCTTGGAAACGCTTTAGCCCTTGATGAATCAATGAGGAGGAACTGGTATCCGGGTCATCTGAGCGATGTCTCCGGGCTGGTGACGGTTTTCAAAATATATTATTACTATCTGAAAACTCTGGTTTATCCCGTCAATCTTTGTTTTGAATGCAAACTCGTGGCGTCAGCCTCCTGGCAAGATTCGCAGGTGTTTGTGAGTGTTTTGGCAATTCTTTTGGTTTTGGCCGCCGCCTTCTACGCCTGGCGCCGTTTGCCTTGCTTTGCCGTCGGCACGCTCTGGTTTTTTATTTCACTTTTGCCGATGGCGCAGATTTTCCCGCTGGCGGACCTGGCAATGGAGCATTTTCTGTATTTGCCCAGCATCGGCTTTTGCCTGGCGCTGGCAAAGATTTTGGAAAATTCCGCGGATGCTTTCCCCAAAAGCTCTGCTCAGGCAAAGGCAATTCTTCCCGTACTTTTATGTTTGATTCTGTTTTTTTACTCGGCGCTGACCTGGGAGAGAAATTTTGTTTATAAAAATGAAAATACGCTCTGGACCGATGTGACCAATAAAGCGCCGCAGAGGAAGCACGGGGAAAAGAGGCTGGGCAAAAAATTTTATAGCGAGGGCAATAAACAGGATGCGCTTCGCCATTTCCGGAGAGCCATAATTGCTGACCCTGGAGATCCGGAAGCTCATTATTATGCCGGGGTTGTTCTTGAGGAGCTGGGACAGCTGGATTCTGCGTTGGATGAATACCGGCAGGTGGTGCGGTTAGACCCCGGGAATCCGGTAGCCCACGACGCGCTTGGTTATTTGCTCGGACAAAAAGGCGATTGGGAAGGCGCGGTTAAGGAATTTCAGGCGGCGCTTAAGCTGAAACCTGATTTCTTTTCTGCGCTAAATAATCTGGGCTTGGCTTATGTCAGGCTTGGCCGTTGCGATGAAGCCGGCCGGATTCTGGGGCAAATCGGAGACAAAGCTCCAGCTTCTTTCGCACAGCTTTTCAGAGAGAAATGTCCCCCTTAATTTGAGGGAGGATTCGGGCTCAGAGCGTAAGTTATAATTACCTGAAAAGACAGCATGCTCTTATCTTTGTCTTCGTTGTATCCTTATGATGCGAGCCTCGGAAGTCTCTTTCCCGCGCTCTCAATCTTTTTACGCAAGCCTTTTAGTTTCCTGACCTCGCCTTTTTCGTCAACCCCGCCCACTTTATGCACGACCCTGGTCTTGAAGCCGGCGGTGTAAAGAAAAGAGCTGACGGTCGCTCTGGTGCCTTCAAAAATTTTCTTCCCATCCGATCCCGCAACCATAATAATCATCGCGGGCCGGTTCTCCCGCGGCGGCCTCTGATGCAGACAATATTTCCTGAGCCAGTAGATCTGGAACCGGTCAATCAAAGCCTTGGCCTGAGCGGGAACATTCAGGAAATAAACCGGGCTTGAAATAACCACTATGTCCGCCTTGTCCATCGCGGAACTGAAAACGGAAAAGTCATCCTTCTGCTCACACTCACCGGTATCTTCACAACTGCTGCAGTTTTTGCAGGGATTGACTTGAAAGTCCCGGACGAAAATTTTTTTGGTTTTCGCACCGGCTTTCCTTGCGCCCTGAAGCGCCCACTGCAAAACTATGTCCGAGTTCCCTCCCTTTCTCGGGCTGAAGCCTATGCCTAAGACCACAGGCCTGGTTTTGTGCGCGGCCATTCGCGCTTGAATCTAGCAAGCCTGAATTATACTGTCAAATTTTCAGGCTGATGCGGCACCGCAATCAAATCATCCGGGCGTGAAGCCCAGCGCATTTCAGGATTTGACAGGAAAATGGAATCCGGCTAAAATTGGGCTCAAATAGTTTCGCGGGTGCTTTGGGCTTAAAAGGGAAGGCGGTTAAAGACCGCCACGGGCCCGCCGCTGTATCCGGGGACGAAACCTGCATAAAGCCACTGTCCTGTGTGTCGCGGGACGGGAAGGCGCAGGGAATAGGATGATCCGGGAGTCAGAAGACCTGCCTGCGAATTAATGGTAGCCTGCGTGGGACCAGGCGTTCCGTTATAGGTTTTGGGGTTAAAAACGGGAAATCCCCGAACCCGGTTATAAGGGTTCGGGGATTTTTATTTGGCGCAAACGGAAAAAGGAGAAGGAAGATGAGGAAGCTGGGAATAATCGCGGTGATATTGGCGCTGTTTTTTTCAGGTGTGAGCTTGGGCGAGGAGAATAAGAAGGCCGGCAATCAAAAGGAGCAGAAGGATAAAAAAGAACAGACGGCAAAGAAAAACGAGCAGGAGCGCGAGGCGGCAAAAGAGAAACCCGGAGAGCAGGAAATAGATGTTGTGATCACTCCAAGCCGGTACGAGAAGCCCACGGACGAGGTTTCCAAAACCGTAAATGTGATAAAGAAAAAGGAGATTGAGACTAGGGGCCAAAAGACCCTCTCGGATGTTATCGCTGACTCCCCGGGCGTGATCGCCCCCCGGACCGGAGGGTATGGTTCGCAGAGCACGATTTCCATTCGCGGCTCCAAGACCGAGCAGGTGCTGGTCCTGGTTGACGGGATCGAAGCCAACGACCCCATGACTCCGGGCAGAGCCGCGCAGGCCGGGCTTTTGGCCATGCCGGGCGCGGACCGGGTGGAAATTCTGGAAGGTCCTGCGAGCGCGCTTTACGGCTCGGAAGCCGAAGCAGGCGTGATCAACATCATCACCAAGCGTCCGGGCCTGGGCCAGGGAGCGAAACTCTGCTTTGAGGCCGGCAGCTATCAGACCTGGCAGGAAGCGGCCAATGCCTACATTGGCCGTTCGAAATATTTCGCGGATTTTACGATCAGCAAATTTGACACCGGCGGAATCAGCGCGGCTGACATCAGGAGAGGCAATTATGAACACGACGGGTATCATAATTTTAGCCCCGCGCTTAAGGCCGGGTTCAAGCCCTATGACTGGCTGGAGCTGGAGGCCGTGGGCCACGCGTTTTACACTCAGACCGATTTGGACACGATTAATGACGATTGGTCGAGCCCAAACTACGGCGTGGTTGAGGACGACCCGAACTATACGGTTGACAATACGATCTATCTTTCCGCGCTGCGGGGCAACATTTACACCCGCAATTTCAAGCAGAAAATCGAGTTTTCGTACGCGGACTATGATCGGAAATTAGATGACGATCCTGACAGCCGTCATCCTAATACCTCTTACAACGCGGAATTCAAGAGTTATCTGCGCAAGCTGGGATGGCAGGGCGAATATAAACCGGACGAGTCAAACAACCTGATCCTGGGGTTTGAATACCAGGAAGAGGCAGGCAGCAGCAAAGACAGGGGCACGACCGATTGGGGGCCGTATGAGGATAAATTCCCCTCCAAAAGCCTGAGCAGCCGCAGCGCGTATACGGGCTGGGACTTTCACAAGAAGAACTATGGCTTATTTGCCGGAGGCCGCGCGGACAATTATGACATCTTTGGCTACCACGACACCGGCGAAGTCAGCGGTTATATTCAGCCGTTCGAGCCGGGCCCGCGCCTCCGGGCGAGCATCGGCACCGGGTTCAAGGCGCCCAGCCTTTACCAGCTTTACGCGCCGACGCTTATGTTTGGTTCTACTCCTTACCCGGTCGGCAACAAGGATTTGGAGCCGGAAAAAAGCCAGAGCTATGAAATTGGCGTAGACCAGGAGCTTTTTGACAACAAAATCAACTTAAGCGCAACCTATTTTAATATGCGCTATAAAGACTTGATCGAGTATGACACACTGAAAGGCTATATAAACATCGATAAAGCCAAGGCGCCCGGATGGGAGGCGGCAATCAATCTGCGTCCCCTATCATCGCTCGATTTGAAAGCATCCTATCTGTTCGTGGACGCCCGGGACACAAAAACCGATAAAAAACTTATCCGCAGATGGGGCGAGAAATATACTTTCGGGCTGGACTATCATCCGATCGAAAAGCTGGAGATGAATTTTTGGGGCGTCCACCGGGGCGCGACCCAAGATAAAATTTTCTCGTATCCCTCCAGGCGGGTTGATCTTAAGTCTTACACTGTGGTCAATGCGGGCGTGAGATGGCAGATTCAGGACCAGCTGGCGCTCGATTTCCGGGCTGAAAATATTTTCAATGAGCGGTATTATGAAGCCTACGGCTACGGCGTTTTGCCTCAGACCTTTTATGGAGGCATAAGTTACGATTTCAAAAGCGGCGGAGGCAAATGAACCAAAAACGGACAATTCTGGTTTTGGGCGGGGCCAGAAGCGGCAAAAGTAGATACGCTCTGGAACTGGCCAAGCCCTTCTCCCGCAAGACCATCATTGCGACTTTAGAGCCGAAAGATGAGGAGATGAAAGCCAGGATTGAAAATCATAAAAGAGAAAGAGGCCCGGGGTGGCGCCTGATTGAGGAGCCTATAAAACTGGCCGAGGCTTTGGAGCAAGCGTTGGCGGGAACAGACGCTGTGGTTGTTGACTGCGTCACGCTCTGGATTTCAAATCTTGTTCTCGCGGAAAAAACAGAGAACGAAATTGTCGCGGAGCTGGAAAAACTGTGCGGGATGGCCGCTTCCGCGGCCATTCCGCTCATAATTGTGAGCAACGAGGTGGGACAGGGGATTGTGCCCGGGGATCCGCTCAGCCGCAGGTTTCGGGATTTGCAGGGCAAGGCGAACCAGATGATGACAGAAGTCGCGAGCGAGGTTTACTTGATGGTGGCCGGGATCGGGCTCAGGATCAAGGAGGGAAAATAGTGGGGCTGCTGGAAAATACGATCAAGAATATAAAAGCTCCGGATCAGAAAATTATGGAGCAGGCTCAAGCGCACCAGGACAGTCTGACCAAGCCTGTTGGAAGCCTGGGCCGGCTGGAGGAGCTGGCGGTGAAGGTTTGTGGAATTCAGAGCCGGATCAATCCTTCGGTTAATAAAAAACGGGTGGTGGTTTTTGCCGGAGACCACGGCGTGGTTGAAGAAGGCGTAAGCGCGTATCCCAAAGAAGTGACTAGCCAGATGGTTTATAATTTTTTGCGCTCCGGAGCGGGAATCAATGCCATTGCCGGAACCGCCGGAGCTCAAGTGGAGATTGTGGATATAGGCGTGGATTATGAGTTTCCCGCGCTTGACCGTCTGGTGGAGAAAAAAATAGCGAGGGGCACAAAGAATTTCACTAAAGGCCCCGCGATGAGTCTGGAGCAAACGGTTCAGGCAGTTGAAGTCGGCATCGAGAGAGCCTTTGCAGCTGATCAGGATGGCGTGAATTTGATTGCCGGCGGGGATATGGGCATAGGGAACACCACTTCCGCGTCCGCGCTTTTTTGCGCGTATCTTGGCCTTAAGCCGGAGAGAGTAGTCGGGCCTGGAACCGGGCTGAGTCCGGAGAAAATCAAGAGCAAGGCTGAGGTGGTCGGAAAGGCGCTGGCGGCAAACGAGTCTGCTTTAAGAGATCCGCTTCAAACTCTTGCTGCGTTGGGAGGATTTGAGATCGCGGGTCTGGCCGGACTTTTTCTCGGCAGCTGCGAAAAGCGGATGGTTGTTCTGGTTGACGGGTTTATTGCAACTGCAGCCGGCCTGGCCGCAATCAAACTCTGTCCGGTTGTTTCCGAGCTTCTAATTTTCAGCCATCTTTCCGAGGAGCCGGGGCATAAGCTGGTCTTGGAAAAAATGGGAGCGAGGCCTTTGCTCTCTCTTGATCTTCGGCTGGGGGAGGGCACGGGCGCGTGCCTGGCGATGACGACTGTGGAGGCAGCGCTTGCCTGCCATAACCAGATGGCCAGTTTCCAGTCCGCGGGGGTGTCAAAAAAACTTTGATCCGTTTGTTGAAATCGCTGGGAAATGCTTTGAGCTTTCTCACCATTTTGCCCTGGACAAAGGCTGAGGTGAAAGAGGAGGAACTAGCCGGCGCAAGCGCGTGGTTTCCGCTCGCGGGATACTTTTTGGGAGCCATTTATTTTGGCCTGGCCCGCGCGCTTTATGGCCGCTGGCCCGAGCCTTTAATCAGTTTTGTTATCCTGGCTCTGATGGCGGCTATCACCGGCGGGCTACATCTTGACGGTCTTTCTGACTGGGCCGATTCGCTGGGAGGCAGAGACAAGAAGCAGCGGCTTATGATTATGAGGGATTCTCGGTCCGGCAGTTTCGGCATTATAGCCATCTGTCTTGTTCTGATCGGGAAAATGGCTGCGCTTTGTTTGCTGATCGCTCAAAAAAATTTTCTGTCTCTTTTTCTGGCAGCCGGCCTGGCCCGTTTGAGCTTGACTATCATCATCTCCACCACGCCTTACGCCCGTATCGATGGCGGGACAGGGGAAGTGTTTTCTAGGTTCAGAAGAAAATGGCATTTGGCTATTGCGCTGTTGATCGCGCTGGCGCCTGTAATTTTAATCCATCAGCCTTTCGCCTGGCTGGGCCTTGCGGCTGTGATTCTTATAAGCGGTATGTACCGGCTGCTGGGGATGCGGCTCCTGGGAGGATTCACCGGCGATCTGCTCGGAGCGTCTGTTGAGGTATGCGAGTTTGCGATTTTATTTTTAGCTGCGGCTTTGAACTCAGGCTGACAGAGAGACCTCCTGGAACCAATAGCCGCTGCTTAGAACCCGGTTTTTCATTTCCAGATTTATCGCAACCGAAAAATTGGGGCCGTCGGTCACCAGAGTATGGTATTCTCCCTGCTCGCCGGAGAGATCGATCCCCAGCTTCTCAAGCTCCGCAATCAAATCGCGGTTTATAACCCTGCCCAAAAACCGAGGAGCCAGCGCGCTTTCTTTAAGCGAAATAATGGATGCCTTGAAACCGGCGTCCAGCAGTTCATTCAACAGGCCGCGGCGAGCCTGGTTCCAAAGCGGGAGATACGCGCGGATTTTTGCGCTTAAGCATACCCGCTCCACCCATTCGCGATGAGCCTGGATGTCGATATCGCCGAAAACCCCAGCCTGGATTCCATCCTTTTTGAACTGGTGAAGAGCGGAGACAAATACCGATTCATAATCATCCCAGGTCGCGGAGCGGACAACGAGCGGAATGCCCAGAGCTTGAGCCTGTTTTTCAAGCACTGACAGAGGAATACCGTGACTTCTGGACCTTGCGCCGTCCTCCCCGAGCATGGTGAAAAGGAACTTTGGTTTGCCTTCTTGTTTAACCGCGCGGTACAAAGCCAGGCAGGAATCCTTGCCTCCACTCCAGGAACAGAAAAAAGAACAGCCGCTAATGGACATAAGAATTTAACTCTCTTCTTAATTCAGGGCCGGGGCTGGCTCACAGCCTATTTCAGCAGCGACTTGTAAAGGTTCAAATATTCCTTGGCGCTCGTCTTCCAGGAGAAATCCTTGCGCATCCCGTTCTTGACCAGCCTTTCCCAGAGCTTGGGCTGCTCGTAAACCCTGAGCGCCCGGTTCAACGCGGAGAGCAATTCCTCTTTGGTCGGCTCTTTCATTTTGAAGCCGGTGCCGGTCTTGGCTTGAGGATCAAAATCTTCAATCGTGTCGTCCAGGCCTCCGGTTGCGGTCACCACCGGCACAGTGCCGTATTTGAGGCTGATCAGCTGGTTCAGGCCGCAGGGCTCGTAGCGGCTGGGCATAACAAAAAGGTCAGCTCCGGCCTCGATCCTGTGCGCAAGCGCGTCATTGAACTCGAGCTTGAGCGCGAGCTTGCCGGGAAACTTTTTGGCGCTTGCGGCCAGAAGCTGCTGGTATTTTTTCTCGCCGGTGCCGAGGATCACCATTTGGAATCCCATCTCGATAATCTCTGCCAGTGAGTCCGCCACCAGGTCCAATCCCTTCTGAAAAGCCAGCCGGGAGATGATGCCGATCAGCGCCGCGTTCCCGGCTTCCAGGCCAAGCTCCCTTTTTAGCGTTCCCTTGCAGATGGCCTTGCCGGAAAGGTCGTTGCTTGAGTACTGGTCCGGCAGATTTTTGTCCGTCTCCGGGTCCCAGACGCTGTAGTCAACGCCGTTGGGTATCCCGTAGAGGTCGTTGGTGCGGGTGAGCAGCACGCCCTCCAGGCCGGAGCCGAACTGGGGGGTCTGAATTTCGCGCGCGTATTTTTTGCTCACGGTGTTGACGATGTCCGCGAAGATGATGCCGCCTTTGAGAAAGTTGACCTTGCCGTAGAATTCAAGATACTCGGGCGTGAAATAAGACTCGTCCAGGCCGATCTGCTTGATGTCCCATTTCCAGAACACGCCCTGGTATGCGAGGTTGTGAATAGTGAGCATACTCTTGATGTGGCCGATCGCGGGGTCGTCCTTGTAAAGGGTCTTGATGTAGATCGGCACCAGCGAAGCCTGCCAGTCGTGGCAGTGGATGATCCGGGGAGCAAAGCCTCCTTCGCGGATGAACTCAACCGCGCCTCTGCTGAAAAACACAAACCGGGGAGCGTTGTCCTCATAGTCCCCCTGGGGAGTGCTGTAAAGGTATTCCCGGTCAAAATATTCGTCCAGCCTTAAAAAATAAACGCGCACGCCGTCATGCTCGGTCGTGAACACCTCTCCCACCTTGATCACCGTGTCCTGGCTTTCCTGGATCGGAACCGAGACCTTGATCCCGGTCGACTCCAGGTTGAACTTCTCGCGGATGCCGCGGTAGTCAGGCAAAAAGATAACCGGCTCCACGCCCAGCTTGGCCAGTTCCAGCGGGAGCGCGCCAACTACATCAGCAAGGCCGCCGGTCTTGATGAAAGGCACCGCCTCCCCGGAAACAAAAAGCGCCCGGATTTTCTTTTTGATGACGCCCCGCTTTACCCCAGACTTGGGTTTAACCGCCATAATCGCCCCTCCTTTTTGAGGTTGCCTTTATATAAACCCGTTCCACCTGCTCGGCCACCTTATCCCAGCCGAAGCCTTTCTCCGCGCGGCTGCGGCCTTTTTCGCCGAGCTTCTGCCTCAAAGCCGCGTCCGAAAGCAGCCGGGAAATCGAGTCGGCCAGCGCCCGGTCATCACCGGGTTCCACCAGGATTCCAGCCGCATCCCGTCCCTCTCCCACAACTTCGATAAGTCCGCCGGCCCTGGTCGCAACCAGCGCTGAGCCGCAGGCCATGGCTTCAAGCGCGGGCAGGCCGAAGCCCTCAAACAGGCTCGGCACAGCCGCGATCTCAGCCTTATTATACTCCAATACCAGCTGTTCTCCACTGATTTTTTCAAGAAAGGTCACCCGCGATTTTAGCCCCATTTTTTGCACCAGGGTTTTCGCGTAAACCCGGTCGGGACGGAGCCTGCCGTCAACGATCACGAGATGAGCATTCTTTTCCTTAAGCCGCTTGAGGCCGCGCAGCAAATAAAGGATGCCCTTTTTGCGGTCCTCGCTTGAGCCTACGAAAACTATCCTGCCCGGAATTTTCTCGATCTCGGGCAGGCGCCGGAAAAATGAGAGGTCAACGCCGTTGGGAATTTCGTCAATTCTTTCCGGCTCAATCCCATACCAGTCGCTGATCAGGTTTTTCGAGGTTTTGGACACGGTTATGATGCGGTCCAGTCTTTTGGCCGCGAACTTTTGCATAAAGAGCGGGTAGTAAAGCGCGCGCTTGATTCTTTTAAAAAGCTCAGGCATCTGGCCCAGGTCTTGTTTGCGGTCAACCTGGAGCGGATGATGAACGGTTGAAACCACCGGAATCCCGAGACGCCTGATCAAAAGCAGGCCGTAGCCCAGAGACTGGTTGTCGTGAACGATGTCAAAATGTTCTCCCCCATCGATCATCGCCCTGATTTTTCGATAAGCCCGCAGGCTGAAAAAAAGCATCTCCGGATTATTACCCAGACGGCTCAATAAAAGCTCCCCCAAGTCAAGAGGCTTAAAAACCGACAGCGGATTTTGCAAGGGGATCGCGGCGCGGCCGGGCTTGTTGATGAAATTCTGGTCCGGTATCTGAATGACTTTGGCCCAGCTGATCGGGAGCGGATAGGGAGGTCCTGTTATCACCGTAACCCGGTGTCCCCGCTCAGCCAGCGCCTTGCTCAAATAATATAGATATACCCCCTGCCCTCCGCAATACGGATTCCCCCGATAGCTTAAAAGACAAATCCTCACAACTGTCCAAAATATAACGATTTAAGGCTTTGTTCAATCCAAAAGCCAAGACCAAGACCGGTTCTCAAACCGCGCTCCGAAAACGAGCCATTGTTAACTGCGGGCGGAATGAAAGGATGATGGGAAACTAACGAATGTCAAATGTCAAGGTCTGAACCCTCTCCCTCAAAAATTACGTTTGACAAGAAAATGGGTAGGGTATAATACCTTTCAAGGACAAAATGTTTTCAGCCATCATTCATAAAAAGGGCATCCACAATGCTTTCAACGAAGACGCCCTCACCAGCCTGGTTTTTGATACGCTCAAAATCCTGCCACCTCAAATTCTCAAAGAGTTCATTATGACCGCCAAGAATTTGGATGGAAACCCCCTGGATTGGCCTTACAAAATATCCGCGGAAGAAACACCGAAATTTGCTTTCTGGCCAGCTTATAAAAAGCAAGAATTTCCCAAAATTGGCAAGAATACCGTGCCGGATTTGAAAATTGAGTGGCATGATTACCTCATTCTTGAAGAATCAAAATGGGAATCTCCGAAAAGCTCCGAAGAAGATGAGAAATCAGCGCAACCAAAGCCTGAAGCCCAAAAGAAAGAGGCAGAAGACAAAGAGGAGATATATGACCAGTTGTCCCGACAGCTTTTAATCAGCAGAAGCATAGCTCAGGGAAAAAAGGATTTCGCTGTTCTATATGTAACTGATGATTTTGCAATGCCAGAAGAGGACCTACAGGCGACCATCGATGCTCTTGAAAAGAAAAACTCGGAAATTCCTACCGTAGAATTTAGAAATCGCCTTTTCTGGACCAATTGGCATAATCTGACCGATGTTTTATTAAAAAACAGTGGAACAATGGCTGATGATCTCTACCAGTCATTGGAAGTTCTTGGAATAAGATTGCCTTTCACGGGTTTCGGATTTTTGCAAGAACTTAAAGAAGACGAAAAACCGAATCGCGAGTTATTGAATCAGGATTTCGTGTTTTATCAATACCAAGACACTAGCTTTAAGGGTTTCGATTTCCTGGAAAATTCAAAAAAGTTTCCGGTTCCAGATGTCAGCCTGGCAAAAATGTCGTTTATTTTTTATCAAGGAGGCGAAAAATGAGCAAAGGTGAAGAGTTATTAAAGGCATGGACCATATCTTCTAGGACTTGTAATGAAATTAGAAACCTGCTGAGCGACTTCTACTCCTCTTGTCAAGAAATTGATAAGAATGCTAAAAAATTTAAGGGCGTATGGTATTCTTGGGGATGCAGAATACCTGATATTCAGCCGAGGATTGGCTTGCCGGAAAATTACATTCATCTATACAGGCTCATTGATAAAGAAAATGATAAATTCTATAATTTTTATACTCTTCATTTCGTTTTCAAACCTAACTTGCTTGAAATGCTTAGTGTTTCAGAACCATTAATTTTTGGAGCCAAAACAAAGATGAGCAAAAAATTTGGAGAGTGGATTGTTGGACTCGGGCAAAAAGAAGGCCCATTGGAGTTCGACATTTTTGATGAGCAGGAAAGGCAAAAAATAATCAAATGCTTTAATCATAAGGGATTACCCCAAGCTGATGGGACAATATACAAATATAATGAGAGTGAATCTGGGGGAATATGGGAAATGCAAATAATAGGATGGCCTTTAGTAGAAATTAATAATGTCAATGACATTATAACGAAGCTAATCAAACCCCTATTACCTTGATTTCTCTAATTCAACTGCGCTTTAGTAAGTGTATAATTTGATCCTTGCATCCCCAAGCCCCGGTTCTCGAACACCGAATCCCTAAAATTCTTTCCTTCCCTGTATCGCGAGTTTGAGGCTTTCGGGGTCGAGGTATTCGATGGAGGCTGCGACCGGGAGGCCGCGGGCGAGCCGGGTGATTTTGATTTTGAGATGGGAAAGCTGCTGGCTGAGCCATTGCGCAGTGGCTTCTCCCTCCTGGCTGGAGCTTAACGCGATGATCAGTTCTTCGATCTGCTCTTTTTGCAGGCGGGTGAACAATTGAGACAGCTTTAGCTGTTCGGGCGTGATCCCAAGCCGGGGCGAGAGCAATCCTCCCAGGACAAAATATCTTCCAATATAACTTCCGGTCTTTTCAATTGCCTGCAGGTCTTTGGCGTCCGCCACGACCATCAAGACCTTTTGATTGCGGTTTTGGTCAGCGCAGATTGGGCACGGGTCTGAAACCGAGAGGTTTCCGCACAAGGAGCAGTTTTTTATCTGCGCAAGTTCCTGGAGCGATGTGATCAGCTTAGGCAGGTTTTCTTTTCCTTGTCCCAAAAGCCAGTAAATCAGCCGGGCCGCGCTTTTTTCACCGAACCCGGGCAGTTTGCCGATTGCGCTGACGGCTTTTTCAATCGGCCCCTTTTCTCTCACTTGACCTTGACCTCTTCAACGGTTGCGGAGAAAATCTCAACCGCTTTTTGCAGCAGCGGGTGTTCGACCAGTTTTTTTCTAAGCGCTGCCTTGTCCATTCCCGAAGGAGCTTCCGAAGGTTTTTCCTCCCTGCCCTTTTTCTCCACACAGACAAGGCTTAAGCTTTCCGCGAAGTATTCGTTCAGGCACTTGTTGGCCTCGTTGATGCGGGACGGGTCGTTGAAAAACTTCCGGCAGAACTCATCGCTGAACGCGACGGTTATTTTTCCGTTTTCCTTGCCCTTGAATTCGCCGTTTTTGAGGATGGTGGCCATACTCGGCCAGTTTTGCGCGAGAAAGACCAGGAATCCTTTCCAGGATTTAGGCTCCGGGCTGAACTCGGTTTTGCTCTCGGTCGGCGCGGCTCCGGAAGCTCCTGAGCCGCTTGCCCGTGAAGGCTCAGGCCCGCCTTCAAGCTCAAAGTCATCCTTGCCGGCTGAGACTTTGCCCGAGGCAATTTCTTTTTTGAGCTCTTCGAGCCGGGCGATAAGCTCTTCGACTTTGAGCATAGGCTTGACCGATGCGGCCTTGACCAGAGCGAATTCGAGGACCACCTTGGGATATTCGCTCCGGGCCAGCCTTTCTTCGGCCTGGAGCAGGAACTCGAAGATAAGGCTCATAGCCTCTTCGGATGCGAGGTTTGCCTGTTTTTTAAGCTCGGCCAATTCGTCCTCGCTCAACTCAACCAGTCCTGCGGGTTCTTCGACAAACTTGACCACCATCAGGTCCCGGAAGTGGTCGATCAGCTCTTTGTGGAACTGGTTCAAGTCATATCCGTGCTGGTAGATGGCGTCAAGAATTTCAAGCGCGTTTTTGGGATTGGCGCGCACCAAAGCTTCGCTCATCTCAAACAGGTGTTTTCTGTCCACGGTGGCGAGAAGCTCGCTCAGCTTTTCATCGGCGACGGTTTTTCCGGAAAAGCTGACCGCCTGGTCAAGGATGCTGATTGCGTCGCGCATGCTGCCCTCGGCCTGGCGGGCCAGGATGCGCAGTCCTTTTTCGCTCACCTTGATCCCTTCCGCATCCGCTATTTTTTTGAGCCGGGAGATGATTACCGGGGGCGGGATTCTTCGGAAGTCAAACCTCTGGCAGCGCGACTGGATGGTCTGGGGGACCTTGTGCGGCTCGGTGGTCGCGAAAATAAAGAAGACATGGTCCGGCGGCTCTTCCAGGGTCTTGAGCAGGGCGTTGAACGCGCCCCGGGAGAGCATGTGCACCTCGTCAATGATATAAACCTTGTAGCGGCTGGAGCTGGGCCGGTATTGGACCGATTCCCGGAGTTGGCGGACATCATCCACGCCGGTGTTGGACGCGCCGTCAATCTCCAGCACATCCATCGCGTTTCCCTGCATAATCTGGCGGCAGGAGCTGCATTTATCGCAGGGCTTTTCCGTGGGGCCGGTGTCGCAGTTTAAGGCCTTGGCCAGAAGCCGGGCCATAGTTGTCTTGCCCACTCCTCTCGGTCCTGAGAACAAAAGCGCGTGAGGGACCCGGCCCATCTTGATGGCGTTCTTGATGGTCTGGGTCAGGGCTTCCTGGCCCACAACCTCGTCAAAATTCTGCGGCCTCCATTTTCGAGCCAGCACCAGGTAGGACAAGCTGTCTCCTTTTTCTTCGATATAAATTATCTCTTAAGCAACCGCGATTCGAGCGCGCTCATTTTTGTCGTTTCTCGTTTCTCGTCTTGGGAATGGCCACTACTGATAGCCAGGCGCACCGCAACACACCGCAGTTCCTGTTACCGCTGCTCCCTTCCGGGCCTGGCGGGATTGGCAGGCGCGGTTGTGCGGGACCCGGCTATCAGTGGTGGCCACTTCATTCAATGGCGGAGAGAGGGGGATTTGAACCCCCGAAACGGTTATTAGCCGTTTACACGATTTCCAATCGTGCTCCTTAAGCCAGCTCGGACATCTCTCCGCGGCTTTTTCTTTTTTTCAAAGAATCTGTTTTCCGGCAACTATTCTTTTTACTGGCGGAGAGAGAGGGATTTGAACCCCCGGTACCGCAAACGCGGCACAACGGATTTCGAGTCCGCCGCAATCGACCACTCTGCCATCTCTCCGTCCAGAGGTCAACAATTTTTACGGGCAAACACGCGGGTCCGCCCCTACCTATTATAACCCTGCCCGCAGCTTTTTAAAGAAGCCGGACAAAAGCGCCTGGCATTCGGCCTCAAGCACTCCTGCGGTCACTTCAAAATGGTGGTTGAGCCTTGAATCCCGGCCCAGTTTATAAAGGCTGTCCAGCGCGCCGGCCTTCAAGTCCTTGCATCCGTAAACCACCCTTTTCACCCGCGCCAGCACCAGCGCGCCCGCGCACATCGGGCAAGGCTCGCAGGTGACATAGACCGTGGCGTTGTTCAATCTCCAGCCGCCCAGTTTCCTGCCCGCTTTTTTGAGCGCAATGATCTCAGCATGCGCGGTCGGGTCGTTTTTGACCTCGCGCAGGTTGTACCCGCGGGCGATAATTTTCCCTTTTTCCACGATCACGCACCCGACCGGGATGTCGCCTTGGGCTAGGGCCTTTTGGGCTTGCTTCATCGCCGCGCGCATAAATTTATTATCCTGGCTCATTTCCGGTTACTGAATAAAAAAAGCGGCCTTTGACCGCGGGAAACGCTTTCTGGTGCGCCCTGAGGGATTTGAACCCCCAGCCTTGTGGTCCGTAGCCACACGCTCTATCCAGTTGAGCTAAGGGCGCACTGGGTATATATATTAGAACATTTATGTGGGTGGTCAAGGCATCACCGATTTCAAACTTCAGAGCTCACAGTTAGATTCTCCGCGTCCCCGCGGTGAAAATATTCTTTGCGACTTTGAGGCGGAAACAGATTTGTGCGCAGACAGGAGTGTCTGCGCCCCAAGTCGCGAGCAACTTGTCCGCCGAAGCCCCGCGCCGCGGGGCGAAGGCGGAAGCCCGCTCGCACATTTAAAGTTGACAGGGAGCGGGCTATGAGGTATAAAAGACTTGTTAACAAAAGCAAGGAGGAATGGCTATGGCAGACACTAAAAACCGGTGGTATGTTCCTGAAGACCGTCCCTGGTTCAAAAAAGAGGCGGGCTGGCCGGAGGAAGTTCCCAAGAACATCGAGTTCCCGTCAATATCCCTGGGCGATATGCTCACGGAAACGGTCAAGAAATACCCTGACCATCGAGCCGCGTGGTTTCTGGACGAGACCATTACCTACAAGCAGCTTGATGGTTATGTAAACTCCATTGCCACCGCGTTCCATAAAGTTGGGATCAAGAAAGGCGATGTGGTTGCTTTTATGCTGCCCAACAGCTTCCAGTATGTGATCTGCTATTACGCCTGCCAGCGGCTGGGCGTGACTTGCACCGGCATCAATCCGACCTACAAACCGGCCGAGGTTCAGCACCAGTTGAAAGTGACCGAGGCCAGGGCCCTGGTCTGTCTGGATGTGCTCTACCATCCGAGCATTGAGCCCATCATCGGCAGCACCGGAATAGAAATATTGATCATAACCAATATCGCGGACCACCTTCCCGCGATCAAGGCTTTCCTGGGCAAGCTGCTCAAGAAGGTTCCAACCGGCGAGGTCCCCAAAAACGCGCTCAGCTATAAAAAGCTGCTGGCCACCCCGCCGAATGTGCCGGAGGTGAAGATCGACCCGGAAAACGACGCCGCCACCTACATAATGACCGGAGGCACGACCGGCGTGCCCAAGGCGGCTGTGCTCACTCACCGGAACCTGGTAGCCAACGCGCTTCAGAGTTCGGCCTGGCTTTACAAGTGCGAGCCGGACGCGTGCGTTGTCGGCGTGCTGCCCCTGTTCCACAGCTTTGCCATGACCTGCGTGATGAATATTTCAATCCGGATTGGCGCGTGGATGATGCTCTTTCCAAGACCGCCGGAGACCGAGGAGCTGGTTAAGACCGTGGCTGCTCACGGGCCGGACGGCGCGACTCTTTATTCGGGCGCGGAGGTTCTTTTCAAGCGTCTTGCCGAGTTCCCGGACCTGGAAAAATGGAATGTCACGGGCAAGTTCTCGCTTTGCGTTTCCGGCGCGGGCCCCCTGCACCGCCCGGTTCAGGAAGCGTTTGAGCGGAGAACCGGTGGCCGTTTGACCGAGGGATACGGCCTGACTGAGGCCAGCCCGGTTGTGAGCGCGGGTCCTTTCTGGGGCAAACGCAAGATCGGCTCCATCGGCCTTCCCTTCCCGGGCACGGACTGGAAAATCGTGGAGACCGAGGGCAGCAAAACCGTCCCCTACGGGGAGATGGGAGAGATCTGCGTTCGCGGCCCGCAGGTGATGAAGGAGTATCTGCATTCGCCTGAAGACCAGAAGGGGGTGCTGGAGGAACTGGAGCCGGGCAAAATCTGGCTTCGAACCGGAGACATCGGGTATATGGACGAGGAGGGCTGGATTTACATCCGGGACCGGAAGAAGCAGCTCATCAAATACAAGGGCTACAGCATATTCCCGAAAGAGGTTGAGGAGTTGATCGGCCAGCATCCGGCGGTGAGCGAGGTCGCGGCTGCCGGCATCCCGGACCCGGACACGGGCGAGATCATCAAGGTCTGGGTCGTGCTTCGGTCGGAATACAAGGGCAAGATCACGGAAGAAGAGCTGATCAATTGGGCCAAAGAAAATATGACGCACTACAAGGTGCCCCGCATAGTCCAGTTCAAGGACGATCTTCCCAAGAGCATGGTGGGCAAGGTCTTGAGGCGTGAGCTGCAGGAGGCCGACCCGCTTTATCAAGAGCGAAAAAAGATGATGAAAAAATAGCATGGCTTTCATCTGCGGATGCGTCTGAATCAGTTCGCCGCGGTTGAGCCGTTCCACCGGCGCGTCATAAGTCTTGGCTTCGGGAGCTATTGACGAATGAAAGGATGCTTAAATTTTATTCTGGCCGCAATTCTTGTCTGCCTTTTGGCTGTGGCCGGGCTGGGCATCTATGCCCTGTTTTTCATCAACCGGCATTTCTATGTTAATGAGCCGATCAATATCCAGGTGCCAGAGCCAAGCTCGGCCGACAAAGCCAAACTGCTCAGGCTGATTCCAGTCAGGAAATTATTGCCCGGTGAGTCCGAAGCGGGAATCGCGATCAAGCTGAGCGAGGATGAATTCAACTGGCTGGCAAATTATTTTCTCCGGCCCCGCCGGCCGAATGCCAAGGTCAGCCTGAAATTCGGCCAGGCGCGGGTTTCGGTTCACTACTCGCAAAAACTAGAAGGAAATAAATATTTGAATATTATGCTTGATTCAGGGCTGGCCGCGAAGAATGGAGATTTCCGGGTCAGCATGGAAAGCCTGCAAATAGGCGACTGGCTTGTGCCGCTCACCTTGCTCGGACAGATCAACTACCTGGCTGAACTTTACCTGGAGCGGGGCTTGCGCATTTTCGGAATTCAAGTCCTGAAAGTCGAAGACCTCAGACTTACGGCCGATCAAATAGAGGTCGTTTTTGCGGGCCCCTGACCCAATGGCGCTGAACCCGCAGTCATAGATATGGTCAGAACCTGGGGGATGGCGTTTGTCCGGCCTGGAGCTGCCGTTTGAGGAGTTCCAAGTCCGAGTCCACCATCATTTTAACCAGCTCTTCAAAGCTGACTTTCGGCTCCCAGCCCAGCGCTCTTCGGGCTTTGCTTGCGTCCCCAACCAGGGTGTCAACCTCGGCCGGACGAAGCAGCCTGGAATCCGTCTTCACATAATTCTTCCAGTCCAGGCCAACGCAAGAGAAAGCCAGTTCCACAATGTCTTTCACCGAGTGGCTCTTGCCGGTGGCTATGACATAATCATCCGGCTTTTTTTGCTGGAGCATAAGCCACATCGCGGCCACATAATCTCCGGCAAAGCCCCAGTCCCGCCGCGCCTCCAGGTTTCCCAGCTTAAGCTCGCTGGCCAGCCCCAGCTTGATGCAGGCCGCGGCGTAGGTTATTTTCCGGCTCACGAATTCAAGGCCCCGGCGGGGAGATTCGTGATTGAACAGTATGCCCGAGCAGGCGAAAAGGTTGTAGCTCTCCCGGTAGTTCACGGTGATGAAATGGGCATAAACCTTGGCCACGCCGTAGGGGCTGCGCGGGTAAAAAGGAGTGGATTCATTCTGAGGTATCTCCTTGACCTTGCCGAACATCTCGCTTGAGCTGGCCTGGTAAAAACGGGCGTCAGGCTTGAGCTGGCGGATGGCCTCCAAAAACCGGGTCACGCCCAGGCCGGTGAATTCTCCGGTCAAGACCGGCTGGTTCCAGCTGGTGGGAACAAAACTCATTGCGCCCAGGTTATAGACTTCCTCGGGCTTTATCATGGCGATGGCATTGTGCAGGGAATTCTGATCAAGAAGGTCTCCCTGGACCAGCTCAATCTGCTTTTCAATGTGCGCAATGCGGTCCAGCTTCTCATAGCTCGAGCGCCGGATCATGCCGAAAATTTGGTAGTCTTTGGCAAGCAGGAATTCAGCCAGATACGCGCCGTCCTGACCGGTTATGCCGGTTATGAAAGCCTTTTTTTTCAAGGGACCCCGGAGTGTCTTTCTAATTGTATCGCTTTGCAGCCGAAAAGCAATTATAAGCCCTCTCTCCCGTCCAGCGTAGAGGATAGGTCTCAAAACTGCCTCCAGGGCTTCCTGTTGCCATTAAACTGGGCGGGCATCATCCTGGAGAGTTCGGATATAACACCGCTAAAGGCGATAACGTATCATATCTTTCGCACTTTCAAAAGAAGTCCTCGATCTGGTTATAATTGGGATTTGAAAAGAACCAAAAAACCAGAAGGAGGACTGTATGGCAGAGAAGGTAACACAGGAAGATGGTATGGGTCAAGTTGGGATGATCCAGGTTGACGAGGCCCAGGTCAAAGAGCACCTTGGGGAGCTGGTGCGGGA
>Ga0315280_10004986_pt1 | contig 19256 bp, 21 predicted proteins | sample YL17G06_40_MG_FD_203697 | JGI IMG/M metagenome (GOLD analysis project Ga0315280, IMG submission 203697) | Sediment microbial communities from Yellowstone Lake, YNP, Wyoming, USA - YL17G06_40 | ecosystem: Environmental > Aquatic > Freshwater > Lake > Sediment | place: USA: Wyoming | collected... | reverse complement strand
CGTTGATCGATTCAGAAAATACTACAACGACAAGCCACATCGAAGCCTTAATTACAGAACACCCGCACAGATCTACTTCAACTAGCTGTCCGACATGTCATTGACTCCCGCATATATAATTCGAACAGATTATGGAATCTCCACCACGAAAACAAACAAATCCTTCGTAACCAAACTTGGCATTCTGGGTTCCAGAAGACAGGGAATATGACATCGATCTCGGCCGATCCAATAATCTATTGGAAAGATATCTCCCACTATTTTCCCACATGCCCAAAACCAAATACGAACGTGAGCCTGAGGTTTATTCACGTCTTAATTATGTTTCATGAAAGACTTAAAACAAGAAGAAACAGTTCTACCGGCAGCCCGGATGCTCGATGCAGCCCGGTGGAGGAGCTGAAGCTCCGCCGACTGTAGCGGCCAAGCATAGCGTTGGCCTAAAGCCACTAGTAGGCTCTGGATCCGCTTTCGGGAGAAGAAACCCGCCGACGGGAGAAACGGTACATTCCCGAATTCGAATCTCCCCCGGGCTACCATTCCTACACTGTAATTTCTACCGTTTTCTGGGGAGTGCTTGTAAGCTCTTCTTTGAGCTTTTGTTTCAAGGCTTTCATCAATGTTTCGACTTGACTGTTTTCTATGCCCGCTCTTATCAGAGTTCTGTGTGGTTTGATTAGGGCTTCTTTGACCAAGATCTCTTCGGGGTTTAGTCCGAAGGATCTGATTATCTCTTTTAGAGACTCTAGTTTGCTGATTTGAGTTTGTGGTTTGAAGATCGATGGAAAGTCTTTTGAAGTAACCTGAAGCAATTGAAGTTTGGTAATTATCATGACACGAATCTTCAAACCCACACTTCAAGTCATCATTTTTGTCATAATGATCTCATCACTGTTAGTTTTCAATCAAAGACCATCAGTGAAGGCACAGACTCTACCTGACTTGGCTATAACGGATGTGTATTGGGAGCCGCAGAATCCAATTACGAAGGTAACAATCTACTGTGTTTTTGAGAACATTGGAAAAGCAGACGTGACTCAACAGTTCACCATAAGAATGTATCTCGATGGAAATTGGAAGACAGACTATTACTGGTTCTCTTGGAGCTTCAGCCCAAGTGATCTCCCCATAAAGCCTGGTGACGTTTGGACCTGGAACACAGGGGAACTCTCAATCACCCACAGAACCCACAAAATTGAATGGGAAGTGGATTCTCTGAAGCAAGTTCCAGATGCTGATCACAGCAACAATAGAATGGAGAAAACTCTCTACTGGTCCACTTCATCCATTACTACCAGCACCACTATTATTGCAACAAGGACGTCGGTCAGCTTCACAACAACGGCAACGTCAATCACCGAAGCCACAATGTTCGCCAGCATCGCATACGTCGATTATCCGAAACATGTGAATATGGGAGAAACCTTCAAAGTACCAGTCGATGTCAATTATGTTCTTCCGCAACCAGGTGTGTTAGCGGTTTTCGTGGATGATATGGCAACTGGTCACCATATAGCCCAACAGTGGTCTGGGAACACTCGATATGGTGGAGTTGCACATTTTGTACTTTGGATAACTGCACCGAATCAGAATGTCATTTGGAATCTCGACATAGTTCTGTGTCTCGGAATTACCATAGGCGGTGTAAACTCAGTTGAACATCAGGAAATCTCGATGGCCGTCGGTTCTGCGACTGCCACATCTGTAACAACAAGCCATGTGTCGACTACATCTGCTTGGACTTCGACAACGGAGACCGCTACAGCAAGCACTACAGCAAGCTCTACCCAAGGACGATGTATGATAGCCACAGCAGCGTATGGATCTGAACTCTCTCCGGTTGTACAGGCCTTGAGAACCTTCAGAGAGAACATTGTTCTCTCAACCTTTGCTGGAACCCAATTCATGAAAGCCTTCAACGCTTGGTACTATTCGTTCAGCCCAATGATTGCGAGTTACGTTGCATCTGCACCGAGCATCCGAATAATCGTCAAAGCCCTAATCTACCCACTGATAACAATACTTCAACTGTCAACCTACATCTATCTGGTATTGGGTTTTAACAGGGAACTGGGAGTATTCGTAGCAGGTGTCGTGGCTAGTAGCCTGATAGGGCTGGTGTATGACACTCCATGGATAACAGCCATTCTACTGTACGCTAAGAAAAAGAAAGGATTCGTATTACATCTTCGCAGTCTGAGACTTTTCGCCTACATTTGGCTAGCAACTATCATCTTGATAGGAACAGCTGAAGTTCTGCTTAGCCCTCATCTTATGACTTTCGCCACAGCATCATTCATACTCCTCACACTCGGGCTTTCGGCAACCATTTCGGCGTCGTTTCTCGCCAGAAAACTGCGTTAGATCTTATGCTCGTCATTCTTTCCAACACGAGGCAACTTTGAAGTTTGAAAAACTCAAAGCTCATTTCTGGCATTCTATTGATTATCGTAATTCTCGCAGGGCTCGGCTACTAGTTTCTAAACAACAACAGAGTAACGAGTAATAGAGAGCAAAGCACCTTCTCAGCGTCCTCGACGTTCTCAACTTCAGTGAAAGAACCTGCTGTGGGTTCTCAACGCATCATCGTAATATTGGTCGATTTTCCAGATGTAAGTCATAGATATGATCTGAAGTCTATTCATCATCTTGTCTTTGATGATATGAACAACTTCTACCAATGGTCTTCATACAACATGACGTGGATTGAGGGCGATGTTGCTCCAAAATGGTATAGAATGGCTACCCCTATGAGCAAACTGGATGTGCAGCAATGGGACTATAGCGACAAGGGTTTGAAGAAACTTGCGTCGGAAGCCATAGCGGCAGCGAATGCTGATGTAGACTACAGTCGCTACGATTACGTGTGCATATTTGCTGCGGGAGACGTATCTGGAATTGCCAAACAATACGCTATCCCCAACAATGATGGTTTATCATACTTCAGGGTAATTATTGTAAGTGAATATGGAGTGGATCACGCAGGATTCTATGCTATCGCTCACGAGCTCGCACATGTGTTAGGCCGCTTACTAGATCTGTATAGTTATGACGCAGCGTATAGTGGGAGAAAGTCGAACATTTTTGTAGGTGACTGGGATCTCATGTCAAACAGCCGAGCACACGTAGGGTTTAGTGCTTTCAGCAAGCTTGCTCTTGGATGGATTGATGCGAAGGAACTCTCGCTAGATGATGACAAACTCTATTTTGAAGATTTGGAACCTTTGGATTCTACGACAGGATTAAGAGTAATCATGATACCGGTAGCTAACTACACGTACTACCCAACGGTTTACTATTTGATTGAATCGCGTAGAAAGATTGCATATGATGCAGGGTTACCGGGAAGTGGAGTTGTAATATGTCTAGTAAACGGAAGCGTTGAGAAAGGATATGGACGAGTGAGAGTAGGTTCCAACCTAGGCGGAAGTCTTGACAAAGTGGCTTTGAAGGTTGGAGATTGTTTCCGAGACTACAAGAACAACGTGCACATCTATGTTTTGCGCAAAAGTGGGGATACTTTCACGTTAGTGTTTTCTGCAAGTAGTTTCGACACTGAAACATTGATGACGTACACAACAATGCTGCAATCGGTTACTTCACGCGCTATCAGCACGATTACGTCCGAGACACATGTCTTCGATACGCAATCAAGGCAGCCCAATCGGCTTTCAACCAGTAGTTCTAACTCATTGACAGTACCGCTTTTGGGCGCGACCACATTTCTAATCAGCGTTATTGTCGCCATATTCATCGGTATCATCGTCTTCTTGGCAATTCTGAAACACATGCACAAGAGACGAGGAGGACTGTCAAGCTAGAATGAATGCGTTCTAGAAGATGTTATGGATTTCAAGAACCGCAAGAAAGAGAGGTTTGGTATAGATTCGCGCATATGCATGGATCTCCCCCGGGCTACCACTTAGATATCTTAGCAGCCATCGGAAAAGAGGCTGCGCTCAATTCTGGATTGATGTCCATCGCCCATAAGACACGTTGACTAGTGCGTAGCTCTTATTCTGATACGTTCTCAATAACTTTGAGTTTGCCATATCTGCCAACGCTCACTTGCAGTTCTCCTCTGAACTTTCTTACTCGTCCATTCTCAATTTGGACCGTGTCGCCAATGGAGATCATGTTTACTTGGGCGTTCCAGAGTGGCAACCTTATAAAACCAGTGTTATCAGAAATCGTTGCCGTCGACAAATCGAGAGGATCACCGAACCTTGAGTAGACGGTTCTCGTGCTTGATTTCTCAACGACCCTGGCTTTCAGATTGACCCATTTGACGGCTAGATTCACATCTTTGACTTGCACATCAACCGGTCTCAACTTTTCAATTTTCTTAACCGAAGTGGATTCATTCCATGGAAAACTTGCAAGGTCAATGTCTGAGAGATGCTTCAACGCTGTCGCACCAATACGGAGTTGCGCAATGACTTTCTGATTTTTCGTTACGAGAAATATGCCTTCATTCATTGTCTTTTGGCGACATTGAACCGATATGTCATTACATAATGATTTCTCATGTTCCCACGCATCTAGAAAACATGCAAGAAACTTGTGTACTTCAAGTCCATATTTCTCGGAGACCCAGATCAAATACCACCGATTGGCCATTTCAACCATAGATTGTCGTTGACCGCGAGGTCTCCCCCGACCATAGTGTAACGTATCTCTTGGTAGGCGTTTCAACAAAATCGTGCTATATTGGGTTACCATGCTCTTTAACTTTTGATTGCTGGAGTGGCGGTAATATTCAAACCACATCTCTAAGAGCGTTCAAAGTCCAAATCCACAAGGGTAATATCAGCAAACATAGATGAATGCATAATCAAGTAGGAGGTTTGTGGATGAATCGAACAGCATACCGGATCAGGAAAAGACAGAGAAGCAAGAACAGGCAGAGAAAGAGAACCAAATCGAGCAGGAAACCCAGTTCTTGAGGACAATAGATTGTCGCCCACGCTTCTCAACCTATTCACAGTCATCTTTGGTCCTGTGTGACCATAACAACAGCTGAAACAGACGATTAGCAATGGCTTCAAGCAAAAAGCTCTAATTCTTACCCTTTCATCTACTGCGTTTATTGGCTGGGTCGAAGATGCGGATAGAAAACCCTGAGGATGCAAAAAGTGTGGTACGAAAGTACTTCCTTGGCACCAGGACTTTCCACGGAAAGATAGTATCTTTGGTCATGGAACAAAAGATCGACGGTCCAGATGACAAAGGTGCTTGGAAGGTCAAAGGAACCTATGTTACAGAGGCAGGCGCAAGAGAAGAATTTGCGGCAACTGTATCGTCACGTGGAGAAGTATTGACAACCAGTTCAACGAAATCGAAACCGCCTTGGCACTAGAACTGCTGGATTCTGGATATTCCAATCCTTCAGGTAAGATCTATCTCAACTGTCCATGCCAAGAACTTCCTCGCAAGAGAGATATCTGAGGCTCTGTTAAACGACCCCTCTGGCTTTAACTTATCATAGAGTATTTTTGGTTTGTGGCATACGATCTATCATACGATCACGTCCTTGATCTTGTATCGCTTGTCTATTCCAAAATCCACAACGATTTCATCGGCTATTTTTTCTGTAGAAAGAATCTTGTCCTCGAAGACGTCCGTCACACAGGTGAAGTCGCGTTCCTGTTCTCCGGACTCCAAACGACAATGGTTTGGTCTCGACCGGCTGTTGGTACCGGTGTTCTCCATTTCCTTTTTCGCATATGAAAAGTATCTTTGTGGTAAGACGTTCTGGAATAGGTTTCTGTGTCGCATTGATTGCGATGTTTATTGTATTTTCATATAGAATTGTGGATCGGTGGTGCCTCTTAGCACCTCAAGTGCCGTAGAAATTCTTGATATCTTGAGTGTTTCGCAGGGTTGCATGAGACTCGAGCGGCAATGGGACATTTATTATGCTCGCACTTGATACAGTGCGGATATCCGTCAACCCGTTAGAATACCTGAAAGAATCTTAACATGATGTTTTTGCAAGGCCCCAATCTCAAGCACTTGAAAGAATTGAAAGAAGAACGATTCCGAGTATAACTAACACTATCGCCATCTTTTGTGTCTGAGTTAGCGTTTCCTTCAGGAAAACCTGCGCAAGAACGATTGTGACCACTGGCGACGCGCTAGATATCGGTGTCACGATCGAGACGATTCCAACACCAACACCAAATATGAAGGCTAAGTATCCGAGGAATTCGGTCAAACCGACTACGACTATGGCCTTGACAGGAACCGTTCTGTGAACATCTCTTGGAGACGGATTTTCAAAGAATGGAAGTATCACCAACAGTATCAGCGTCAAGAAGACACGATTGAAGAACAACGTTCCAATCTCGCCAATATCTACTGAAACTAGCTTGAGGAGTACAGCGTTCAAACCCGCAAAAAATGTACATCCCAAGGCGTAGGTAATCCCCAAATTCGATCGTCCACTTGAGCTAGATCTCATAGAGAGGCTGATTATGCCAGTGAGAACCAAGGCGATGCATAATACCTGTGGAAGACTCAATGTTTCACCAAGAATTGCAAAGGAAAGAGCCATCGCAACGACTGCCCAGGTTGAAGCTACGGGAGTTATGATACTCGCCTTTCCAATAGCTAGACCTTTATAGAAGAAGAACAGCGCCGAAAAACTGCAAACACCAGTCCCAACGATCAACCCGATCGTCCTTAATGACGAGGGTAATTGCAGAGTGAATCCCGTAAGTAGGAGAAAAACCGGAGCTAGACCTACCAACTGTGTGTAAAGCAACAGCCTATAGTAGCCTATGGATCCAACTATTCTTTTAACGAGGAAATCTCCGAAACCCCAGCTGAGCATGCAGACAACGCCATACCAGATTGAAACAACCTCAACTATCATATGTGGTACTAACCCAGACCGTGTGAGTAGAGTTCCAGCAACCTAATCGACGAAGTTAAATGTAACAGCTAGCCGCGCTTCAAGAATTCAGCTTTTCTCATGTCGACCATCTTCAATAGACTTCTGTAGAGATACATATTCCAACCTGGGCGGGCTGAACACGTCTAAGAAACGTCCATTCTCAGATCCAATGACTCTGACTTCGTGCTCTTCGTTCGGCTTTATCCTGTAAACCATTCCTTCATGCACAATTCTCTTATTTTCCCCGCTTATGAATTCAGCCCGACCTGCGAGGCATATGCCCATTTGCTCGTGAGGATGACTGTGCAAAGGCACCTTCTTTCCCACGGGAATTTCAACCAAGAAGAAGGTTAAACGTTCGCTGTTAAGCAACACACGACCAAATATGCTTGGTAGAAACTCATACCTTGGTAGATTAACGTATTCAAGAACTTCCATCATCAACCCATACCTGAACAAGCGAAACAATTAGTCTCTTACCCTTTAAATCATCTTAAACCGGTCGAAGGGTTCACTCTCCAAGGACGTATGAGCAGTGGCCCGTTGCGGATCAAGTTCTACCCTGACATTCAGATTGATCAGATCGGAGAAGGCACATAGTTAAGAAGGCTTGGCAACAAGTCTCAGATATGTCGTGTGGAAACATGGAAATCATTCATCACATTGGTTCTAAAATGAGGGAGAGAAATGCAATACTCTGAAGGAAGTCTTGAAAGAGTCTTTGTAATGAGACTGAATGATGGGGATCACCTTCCAGACGTTCTGGAATCATTCGCTGCGGAAAAAGAAATCCATAGCGCTCTATGCTTCCTTTTGGGAGGCGTGAAAGACAAGGGGCGAATCGTCGTCGGTCCTTCAGATGGTGAAGTTGTTCCTCCGAACCCTATGGTCAAGCTTCTCAGTGGGGTGCATGAAGTTTGTGGGGTAGGAACAATTTTTGTGGATGAAGAAGGAAGGCCCAAACTACATATGCATGCGTCGCTTGGACGGGGTGATAGTGTTACAACGGGTTGTATTCGTATGGGGATCGAGATCTGGCAGATAGGTGAGATAGTCGTGATGGAAATAAAGGACGCTAGTGCTCGTAGAAAACGAGATGAGAGGACAGGTTTTGAACTCTTGGAAATCAAATAAAGGGAGTTCAGCATGCTATCAGAATAAGCGATATCCCCGCATCTCAAATTGAAGTTGCGTGGGTCTCACTGTAATTTTTGAAGTGGCACCAGATGATAATACTTCTTAGCTGCCTCAACCGCTTCTTGAGATCTGGAGGCCAGTGTTTTGAAGACATTCACTAAATAGTCGTCTACTTCAAGTTCCGCGCTCTTTGAGAAGTATCTTCTAACTGCTTCTACGTCGCCTTTCATTAGCGCCAGTCTGCCAGCGGTTTCGTAGTTGATTCTAGCAGCTAGTTTATCGCCCTTCTGCTCCATTCCATTCGCCAATTCTGTCAAGTCTTCTATAGAGTTTGAGATCCTTCCCGGGTTCAGAAAGAGGACTCTCTTCAAGGCCTCTGCTAGTTCCTTATCGCCTTCACATAGACCGTCAATGTCGGGAGTCTCTTGAGACATACTGGGTCCCTTTTCCTGTGGTAATTTGACGTTACCTATAGGATTAGCATAACTTGTCATATAACATGTTTCCAACATGAAAATTATCTCAGAAAAACCGAGAGGCCTATGGCGACTTGCGAGACCATACTCTTGTTCAGATGACTCTTTCTTCTTCGATATAGCTTCGATCATAGAGTCTTCTGACGGCAATGAATTTCCGAATCTTTCCCTCGACCTCTTTTTCGAAGATCTCGATCTCTCCGTCGAATATGCTCGTGATGGCTTCAGTCTCCTCTTTATTGTGCATCGAGGGGTTGATCATCCCCAAGACCGTGAAACCTCTCGCCTTTAGGCGGGGCACCAGCTCGGAGATCCACCTTCTAGTTGTGGCTTTTCCCTGAAGGAGAAGCACATCGGACAGAATGTCGATGTAAAACCTTCCCTCTTCCAGTTTTTGTGGAGCCAAGGATTCAACAATCTTCATCAATGCTATATTGATCTCGGTCAGGTTTTCAACGCCTTTCGTCTTGGAAACATTTGGGAGAGATGGCGCCAACTCATCGGCTTGTGGATTGCAAAGTACAAGATGAAAAGGTTCGGGGTAACTCTCGATCAGATCCAAATATTTTGTCACGTCAGTTGTTAAGCATAACGTAGACTTTTGATCACCTACACCTTGGCGTAGAAAACTCTGAACAACTTGATCTCTCTGGTCGCATGAAGGAGATAACAGGACAATCGAATACGAGTAGGGAAATCCCCCCCATCATCAGTTCATCTAGAACCCTGATCCCCGTTGACATCATCCTCTCAGATACGAGGGGCAAGTGTTCCTTGCGGGCAGATGCAAAGACTAATCTTGGCTTGCGTACCTCAATATGCTCTCCAGCCCCAGTCTTTCTCAAGTATATCCCGAGAAATACGAGAACAGCGATCATTAGAATGATTGCAACCATGTAGAGGTTGATGAAGGGAGTGCTGGTGATTGTTCCACTTGTCGATGTGTTCATCTCGGTCGTCGTGAACAAATGCGTTGATGCCTCTAGGTTTCGAAGTGCATGTACAAATCCACCTTCATCACCCACAACCACCAGTTGTCCAGAGTTCGATATCGACACCGATGTTACTTTCGTCCCCGCGTCATAACTCCAAATGTAGGTCTGTCCACTAAATGAGGCGTCAAATAGATAGGCTGAAGTGCCTGCGGCGCATACAAGGTACACACCGTTCTTTGATACTGCAACTGCTTCAACGGTTTTCTTTGTCTGGTATTTCCACAAGTAGCTGTTGTTGGAGAACCCTTTATCAAAAAGGTATAGGTATCCATCTAAGCTTCCTGCGACAACATACGACCCATCATGAGAGATTGATATCGAACTGATGCGGTTGTCCGTCTGGTATCTCCAAAGATAACTGTTACGGGAGAAATTTCGATCTGCAAAATAGACGTATCCATCACTGCATCCAGTCACTACGTAGTTTCCATCATCAGAAATCGCGACTGTCAACGGCGGGGCTGACATTTCAAACCTCCACAAAAAAGTATTTCCCCTGTAACTCTTCTCAAAGAAGTACAAATACTGATCTTCACTTCCAGCCGCAAGAAAAGAACCGTCGCCAGAAATTGCGACAGATCGAACGTTCCCACCCGTCTGGTGACTCCATAAAGGAGCATCTCCACTTAGACCATTATCCATGAAGTATACTCTATGATCGTAACTACCTGCCGTTATGTACGATCCATTTCCTGAGATCGCGACAGAGAAGACTGTTCCGGCAGTCTGGAATTTCCAAAGAGGTGATCTCTTCGCGAACTGTCTGTCCACAAAGTAGACCACTCCATCGTTGCCTCCTGCTGCAACGAATGATCCGTCATCGGAGACTGCTACCGACCTAACTTGATCCCTAACTACCGTTCTCCAAAGATACGTTCTGTGTGAGAACGCAGTGTCAAAGAAATCTATCGACCCATCTGTGTTTCCCGATACAATGTAGGAACCGTCTGCTGACGTCGAAACAGCCATCACATCAGTTCCAGTAGGATACTTCCATAACAATGACTGAGCTCCACACGATTGCACAAGAAAAAGAAAAAGCACGATCTGTAGAAGGACTATGGTAACACATCTTCGGGCTGTTCTCATAAGTGTCATCTCAAAGCTTGATGCGTCAGATATATAGCTCTACTACACATCATCAGACGTGTACGCGAAGTTCAAATTGCATCATTTTTTTGAAGCATTAACAAAGCTTATATCACGTTCTTCTTTAATTCCGACAGACGTGGACCAGCTATGGAGACCCGTTCTCTGACCGTCGAGACTACGACAACTACATTTTGCTGAAGACGACGACCAAGTCTCTCTGTTGCTGGCCTGATGTTCAAGGTCGTTATCCTTTGGCAGTAAATCACAGTCAAGGAAAGAGTGAGGAATAGAAAATGAAAACCAACTTGGAGAGCATCCTATATGGTAAACTATCCCAGAAACGTATGAGCCCCGTTTACAGAATGGTTAGGGCTGAGGCTCCTTCAAGCACTGCTAATTTAGGTCCTGGATTCGATGTTTTTGGTTTGGCTCTGGATCTTTTTCACGATACAGTGGAGATCGAACTTGGTTCCGAGGATGGTGTAACGATTACGGTTGAGGGAGTTGATCATGAACGAGTTTCCACAGGAGTTCAAAACAACACGGCTGGTCTTGTGGCCGGCATGGTAATGGATGCGATGAAAAACCGAGAAGGGATGAGGATTAGGTTGATTAAGGGTGTACCAGTCGGTGGAGGCCTAGGAAGCAGCGCAGCCTCATCATCTGCTTGCGTCCTAGCCCTAGACGAAATGTTTGGCCTAGGACTAAGTTCCGAAGATCTAGTGGGACTGGCAGCGTATGGTGAAGTTGCTTCAGCGGGGGTCGCACATTACGATAACGCTGCCGCAGCTGTTCTTGGCGGTTTCGTAATCGTTTCTCAGGAACCGTTACGACTTGCCCACCTGAAGCCCCCATCGAATCTAGAAGTCGCAGTGGCGATTCCGAAGATTGAGCTCCCCAAAGAAAAAACGAAAAAGATGCGGGATATCATTCCAAAGACTGTGGAACTAGACCATGCGATAAGTAATGTTGCTCACGCGTCTCTATTTGTGGCAGGGATGGCTCTTTCAGATATCGCGATGATTGGTGCTGCTATGAATGACTTGATTGTGGAACCTGTTCGTTCAAAAGCGATTCCTATGTTCGCTTCAGTAAGAACGGTAGCATTCGAGGCAGGCGCATCTGGTTTTGCCATAAGTGGCGCTGGGCCTACGGTAGTTGCTCTCTGCAACAGGGTTGAAGTGAATACGAAAGATGTGGCTCATGTGATGAAGGAAGGTTTCGAAAAAGGAGGAATTTCATGTGACGCATATTGGACCAAGCCTTCAGGTGGAGCCGTGGTGAAGGAAAGACGGTGACATGAATGGAACATTATTTCCAGTGCATAAATTGCAGGTCCAGATACAACACTTCAGAGATGATCTATACATGTCCTCGATGTCAAGATCTCCTTGAGATCAGATACGACTACGAGCGCATAGCGCCGGTTATAGACACGAAGCTCTGGAGAAGTAAGGATTTCTCCGTCTGGCGCTATCGTGAACTCATTCCAATAAGCGACGAAACAAGAGTTGTAACGCTCTGCGAAGGCGGTACAGGGCTTCACAAATCCGAGAATTTGGCAGATGATCTGAGGCTGAAGAGGCTTCACGTTAAGTTCGAAGGGGAGAATCCCACCGGATCGTTCAAAGACAGGGGCATGACCGTCGGTGTGTCGAAGGCTCTTGAACTGGAGGCAAGAATGGTTGCTTGCGCGTCAACAGGGAATACATCGGCTTCTCTGTCAGCGTACGCTGCACGAGCAGGCCTAAGGTGTGTTGTATTGATTCCCGCGGGAAAGATTGCCCAAGGAAAGCTTGCACAAGCGATGGCCCATGGAGCAACGATACTGGAGATAGAAGGCAACTTCGATGATGCACTTAGATCTGTAATCGAACTTACAAAGAGAAATCGTTCAATTGCACTTTTGAATTCCGTGAACCCATTCAGAGTCGAAGGCCAAAAAACATTAGCCTTTGAAGTCTGTGACCAACTAGACTTTAGATCTCCAGATGTCGTGGTTGTACCTGTCGGCAACGCTGGGAACGTCAGTGCAATTTGGAAAGGGTTTGACGAGCTCCGTCAACTAGGAATCGTAGAAAAAGTACCTCGAATGATGGGGATCCAAGCGGAAGGAGCAGCCCCGATAGCCTCCGCATACAAGCAGAGACGCATGGAAATTCAGAATGTGGAGAGACCTGAGACAGTCGCGACCGCGATTAGGATCGGAGCTCCTGCAAGCTGGAAGAAGGCCCTTAGGGCCGTAAGAGAATCCGGAGGTGCGATGGAGACCGTTTCGGACGAGGAGATACTGCAGGCTCAGAAAGACCTTGCCAGACGTGAAGGCCTTTTCGTAGAACCCGCAAGTGCATCCTCAGTAGCTGGACTCAGAAAGCTTTTGGAGCAGAAGTTGATCGAGAAGGACGAGGAGATAGTATGCGTCGCTACAGGGCATGGGCTCAAAGACCCTCAGGTCGTCACAAGGATCGCTGAGACACCGGTGAAGACGAGATCTGATATTGAATCTATCGAAAAAGTTCTTGGCTTAAGATAGTTGCTTGGAGGGATCGTGCTGTGAGGCTAATCATAATAGGTTTTGGAAACGTTGGGAGATCCTTCGTTGAAATAGTGAAAGGTCGAGAGGAATGGCTGAGGATGCGTTACGGCTTCACTCCCCAAGTTGTTGCGATAGTAGATCGTGGTGGGGCAATAATCAGTCAGACAGGAATAGCATTGGAGGAAGCCCTAACAGCACGCAAATTAGGCGGCTCAGTCGCCCATCACAAGGAACTGGGTCATGAGGGAATGTCTGCGTTGAGCGCGATCGATAATGTGGAAGCCGATGTGCTTTTGGAACTTACACCTACGAAGATGCCAGATGGCGAACCGGCACTTACGCATATCGAGTCAGCTATCAAGAAGGGGCTCAATGTAGTTACCGCGAACAAGGGCCCCCTCGCGGTCGCCATGCCAGCGCTGATTGAGCTGGCACAGTACGAAGGAGTACACCTTAAGTTCAGTGGAACAGTTGGAGGAGGAACTCCAATCCTAGATTTCGCCAAGAACTGTTTGAATGGAGACAAGATTGAATCGATCGAAGGGATTCTAAACGGTACTACCAATTATATCCTCACACGAATGTTCGATGCGGGAATCACAATGGAAGAAGCATTGGATGAAGCCAAGAAAGCAGGATACGCTGAGGCAGATTCCAGTTATGACATAAGCGGCTTGGACAGTGCGAGTAAGCTTGTCATAATGTGCAACTGGATCTTGGGGAAAAGAGTGTCGATCAGAGACGTACGGTTGGAAGGCATATCAAAAGTAAACGTTCAAGACGTAGAGAAATTGAAACGCTCTGGTAAAGCGATCAAGTTAGTGGGTTTCGCAGACGACTCCGAGATATCCGTTCATCCTCGCCCTATACCGCTTGACAGTCCTCTGTGTGTGAAAGGAACTTTCAATGCCGTTGCATTCAAAACAGAGTTTGCTGGCAACATAACGTTGATAGGACATGGAGCGGGCGGTAAGGAGACTGCTAGTGCAGTCTTGCGAGATCTTATCGACATAAAGAAGATGCTACTGAAATGAGGTAGTCTGCAGATTGAAGTTCGTTATGAAGTTCGGCGGAACGTCCGTAGGTAACGCCGAGGCAATATCACGTGCAATCGGAATTGTTAGAGAGCACCTATCGAAGGGACACAAGGTAGTCGTTGTGACATCTGCCTTGCCAAAGGTTACCGATGAGTTGACCAGCATCAGTGAGAGCGCAGTCGCGGGTAACTTGGAAACGATAAACGCATTCGTGGAAAAACACTTGAGGCATCACAGTGAAGTTGCAGAGGGATGTATTCGCAACCAGGATGTTCTACATATGGTCCTCGGGGAGCTTGGTGAAACTTCAAAGGAACTAAGTGGGATCCTTAGAAGCGTAGCGCGTCTCAGAGAGCTTACACCTCGCTCGAAAGATTTTCTTCTCTCCTTCGGTGAAAGGCTCTCCGCTCCAATCTTGTGTGGAGTGGCGATTGACCTGTGTCTCAAGGCAGAGTGGCTCGCAGGCTGCGACGCAGGCATAACAACGGACGAAAATTTCGGTGAAGCAAATCCATTAATGGATCTTACAGTTCGAAAAGTCAAAGCGAAGTTGGAACCTATGCTTAACGCCGGAAAACTACCAATTATCGCAGGGTATGGAGCTTGTAGTCCCCACGGAATAACAACAACTCTCGGCAGAGGGGGCTCAGATTACACCGCCACCTTGATCGGCGCAGCGCTTGACGTAGATGAAATTATGATTTGGAAAGATGTGGAGGGACTTATGACCGCGGACCCTAAAATTGAACCGAACGCCAAGGTTATTCATAGAATATCGTACGCCGAAGCGAGTGAGATGGCCTACTTTGGAGCAAAGGCGATACACCCAAAGGCGTTGGAACCGGTGGTGGAAAGACAGATCCCCGTTAGGATTAGAAGCTCTCTCGACCTCGCCAGCGAGGGAACATTAGTTGCAGGCGATCGAGTGGTAAAAACCGACGGCATAGTCAAAGCCGTTACCCTTGTTGACAAGGTCGCTATGATAAGTGTCACAGGTGCTGGTATGGCTGGGGTACCTGGAGTTGCAGCAAGGGTATTCAAGGTTCTAGGCGACGCTGGCATCAACATTCTTATGATATCGCAGAGTTCCTCTGAGGCTGGAATCTCCTTCGTGGTTCCAAGAAAGAATCTACAGCAAGCTAAGAACGCGTTAGAGCTCGGACTTCTCGGAACAGAATTTGTGAAGAACATAGTCTCAGAAGATGATGTCTGCGTGGTGGCCGCTGTAGGAGCTGGAATGAAAGGATCCTTGGGCGTAGCCGCCAGAGTCTTCAAAGCCGTGGCTGACAAAGGCGTAAACGTTCGAATGATCGCTCAAGGTTCATCTGAGCTGAACATATCATTCATCGTCGCCGAAAAGGATGGACCGAAAGCCATTCGAGCCCTTCATGAGGAGTTTGAACTCGAAGGGAAAAAACGATGACACCAGATTAGTCTCTTTCCTCACGACAGAAAGAGCGAGAAGATAGAGATCGCTAAATAGCTCTCTATCCGTATGCTACCTTAAGGACCCACCTGAAAAGATCGCGTTCAGTAACAATTCCCACAAGCTTGCCAGCATCGATAACAGGAAGCCTTCGGATATTGTTCTTGAAGATTGTTTCCAGAGCCTCGATCGCAGAGGTATCCGTCTTTGCTGTTATCAGCGGACTGGACATGATATCTTCCACGGTTGCGCGTTGAATGTCTACACCTCTGGAAATCTTCCTTAGGATATCCCGTTCAGTCACTATCCCCGCAGGCTTGCCATCCCGCGTAACCACAAGGTCACCGATCTCCTTACTCGCCATCAAGTCTACAGCTTCCTTCGCTAGTTCTCTTACATCGATCGTTTTTACGTCGGTAGTCATTAGTCTTCCAACCATATCTTCAGGTGTCATCAAAGCATCTCCACCAACCGTGTATATCGGACAATCCTAAAAGACTTAGCCTCATATGTGTATTGTCGATGTAGCTTCAAAGTACTCTCAATGGTTTTCGAGTTTAACCCAATTCCAGTTAGACGCGTAAATAGAGTAGTTTTCATAGAGTATGGATCCTAATGATCGAACGAGATAGGAACCTGAAAGTTATTACATTCCATGGCATAGGAAAGGGCAGATCACAGAAACGTTTACGGGTAGACTCTGTTTATCAGCCGAGGGAAAGCTGTTGCATCCCTAATATGCTTGAGTCTACAGATCCAAGCAATCGCTCTCTCAACTCCAAGGCCGAAACCTGCATGGGGAACAGTGCCAAATCGTCTCAGGTCAAGATACCATTGGTAACACTTGGGATCCAAGTTCTCTTCTCTAATCCTACGAGTTAATTCATGTAGATCCTCGATCCTCTCTCCTCCGCCGGTAATCTCGCCGTAACCTTCCGGTGCAAGCAGATCTGCGGACAAGGTCAATTCTGGATTAGAGGGATCTAGTTTGTGATAGAAGGCCTTAGCAGTCTTCGGAAAATGCGTTACAAAGAATGGTGAATTGAATTGGAGGGTGAGAATCTTCTCTTGCTCCCATCCAAGATCATCGCCCCACTTAATCTCAACACCACGTTCTTTGAGCAACTGCACCGCCTTATCGTAGGTTATCCTTGGAAAAGGAGTCTTCACTTTCAGCAGGTCGCTGGACTCTCTTTTGTTCACCATCAACTCGTTCGGTCGCGATTTCGCTACCGAATGAAGGACGTGAGTCAACAGTTCTTCCTCATCCTTCATCAGAGAATCAAGGTCGTACCATGGGGCCTCGACTTCAAGGTGCCAGTACTCAGTTAGGTGTCGCCTCGTTCTTGATCTTTCAGCCCTGAAGGATGGAGCTATTGTGTATATCTTTCCCAGGCTCGCGATCATAGCCTCCGCGTACAGTTGCCAACTCTGAGTCAGATACGCCTTCGTATCAAAGTACTTCACCTCGAAGAGTGTTGAGCCTCCCTCGCAAGCCGCTGTTATTATGGTCGGCACTTGAGTTTCCGTATATTCATTCTCTTTGAACCATTCTCTTGCCGAATCGAGCAAGCTTGCCCTGATCCTAAGGGTTGCTTGCATTCTTCGATTCCTAATCCATAGATGTCGGTTATCGAGCAGAAATTCAGGGCCATGATATTTTTGGGCGATCGGAAAGTTCTCTTCAGCCTTCCGGTATACGCTCAACTTTTGGACTGATATCTCGTATCCACCCGGGGCACGACTATCTTTCTTCACCACCCCTTCAATCTGGATCGTAGATTCGCGTGGGACTGTTTCAAATAGCTCGAAAGTCTCTTTGTCAACGGAATCTTTTCTAACGGTGCATTGAAGAGTTCCCGAACCGTCTCGAAGAAGTATGAATTGGATGCCGCCACTCGATCTTCTATTGTGGAGCCAGCCACGCAATCGAATGGTCTTCTCTTCAAGGCCATCTTTGAGAATCTTGGATATTGTGACGAAATCGACGCCAGACAACGAATATCACAGCGTTTTTTCAAACCGTCTTAGAGCAAGGAATTAATAAAGAGCGCTCCCTGTTTAACAGACGTGTCCATTTCTGCCCACTATGCGTCTTTCGACTGCAGAAGACGTTAAGCAATGGTGGAGTTGCCAAAGTGGTGTCATTTAGGCATAGAGACGTAAAGATCGTAGGCGCGTGCAGTATCTCGAGTTCACAAATTAGGTCTTAATGAGTTGGGGAAAATGGGTGAAGAAGATAAAGTGAGAAGGTTGGCGGAACTGAAAGCATACTTAGAGAAGCGTACACATGAACTGGAACAGGAGCTGTTGAAGTTAAGATCGCTGGAAGAGATAGTTGATGTTGTCCTCGCAGAGAAGAGTTTTAGGAGAGTTGAAGTTCCAAAATCTCAACCTGCGTCGGTCACTTCGACACAGGTTACACCTCCGCCCATAGTTCAACCAGTTCCATTTCAGGTTGCCCCTATCAAGACAACGTCTGGAACCGAATTGGCGGACATACAGGTCAATCGGAATGAAGTCAAAGTCACTCCAAAGCCTGAAATGAAATTTGACCCCAACGCTCCACCACTACGTGCGTTTCTGGTGGGGCGTGTCCTTGAACCGATGCGATTGAAGGACACGAGTACTCTACAGGCTGGACAAATAACAGAAGACAAGATTCTTTCGTATCAGATAGAACACGATGGAAATGTTCTGCGGCAGATTGTTATTATGAACTACGGAGACGAGCGGAGGCTTCAGGAACTCAGGAGCGCTATAAGCTGGACGCTGCGAAGAATGTATGAAAGGATGACTGGTACGAAGTAGTTTGTGGAGGGTAGTTGTTGCTTCGAGGTTTCCAGAACCTTGGGCAGTTAGAGCTCTTCACCGTCTATTTTTTGAATCAGTCTCGGGAGTTCATCTAGCCTATTGATGTAGTCGACTCCGACGGATTCAAGCTGGTCCCGTTTGTGTACACCCGTCAGTACACCGACGCTTCTGACGCCCGCAGCCCTTGCGCAGAGAACATCAAGAGTTGTATCTCCTACAACCAATGCTCGACTCGGTCTAACTTCAAGCATGTCAAGTACAAGGTTCAAGTGTGATGGATTAGAATTGTTATTTTTGTGAAGTTGTGAGATTGCTAGAGGCCCTAGTATCCCCACATGCTGCCCCCCCATATCTCTAACCATCTTTCTGTGCTTTGCTCAGAATCTCCTGAATCTTACTAATCATTGTGAGTGGAACGTCTGGTTCTGCGGTAATCACCATTGATCCACCGATATAGGGGAAACCGAACAAGAGGACCTTTTTGAATTGTATGTGCAAGTGTTGAGGTGGTCCCCAATATTTAGCGACGTTTCCAACTATTCCTTGAATGATGGTGATCCAGAGTTCACGGAGATTCTCCATTGCATCTTGTGTTAAATAGGGTTCAACATGTTCTTTTTTCTTCTCAAAAACAATCTTTCCTTTTGGATCTATCAATTTGACCCAGCGAATTCCTTCATGAATCCCTAGAATACTGTCACAGACTTCCAGTAAAGACAAGACTAACCACGGAATCTTCTAGACAGAACTCATTATTCTCTTCTTCGCCTCTTCCACGTAATCAATGATCGCCCACTTTTCATGTTCTTTGTAGTCTAATCCAAGTCTTCTGTAAAGGGTCTTGG
>Ga0315280_10004984_pt1 | contig 19259 bp, 18 predicted proteins | sample YL17G06_40_MG_FD_203697 | JGI IMG/M metagenome (GOLD analysis project Ga0315280, IMG submission 203697) | Sediment microbial communities from Yellowstone Lake, YNP, Wyoming, USA - YL17G06_40 | ecosystem: Environmental > Aquatic > Freshwater > Lake > Sediment | place: USA: Wyoming | collected... | reverse complement strand
GAGCTTTGAAGGTCTCCGATGAGCTTTCCTTTTGCTACTCCTATCGTAGGTTTTCCTATCGCAAGTCCGAGATGGCTTGCAAATCCGCAGCGATACGGATGTGCGTAACCGTGTCCGTCGACGAGGAACACGTCGGGCTGGATGCTCAGTTTTTGAATTGCTAGAACTGATGGAGGAATTTCTCTGAAGGAAAGCAATGTGGGAATGTAGGGAAAAAGTGTTTTGCAGACAGCTGTTTTTGATTCTTTGAGCTTCAGAGAATCGAATTCCAGAACTGCCACCGCGCCGATAGAGACGTCCTTAGCGTAGGCAACGTCGACGCCGCCGACAAAGTGAATCTTTTTTGGGATTTTGTCTTCGAAGATAATGTGCTCAGACAGGCTGGTCTGAGTTTTGTGAGCTCTTTCAATTGAGAATTCAAGTTTCAGTCTCGTATCGGACACGCCCCAACTGTCAGTTTTTCGCAGCCGCCTTTTTCGGTTTGATCTGTTTTTCGAGTCGCCTCAGCTGTTGTTCAAGCATGCTTCTGCGGATTTCCTGCGTGACATCGCCCCGGGTGATTTCGATTATTTTTCTTGCAACGTCGCATTTTCTTCTCAGGCCGTAAACGAGCATGTAAGATTCGTCCATGGCCATGAGTTCGATGTAGATATCGTCCATAATGCGAAGGCAGTTTTCAGCTTTCTTCAAGTTTCCTTCACGTAGTTCATCGAGCACGAGGCGTCTGCATTCACCTATCACGTCTGCCAGTCCTAATACGTAGTCGGTTGAGGGTACGTTGATTTCCTTGGGGGTTAGAAATCTGGATTCTTGCAACAATTTTAGGAAGATGTTTGCTTCGGAGTATTCCTGGAGCGCAGCGCTGAACATGCCAGTATAGATGATGTCAGGAAATGTAGCGGAAGTCTCCCAGAGTTTCGACAGGATTTCTGTTGCATTTGCAATTAGTTTTTCGGCTTCTTTGAACCGTTTTTGATGAATGCGGAGTATTGCTTGTTTGGAGAGGCTTGTGGCTTGTCTCATCTTTTTCTGAGATTCTTCTCGGACTTTGTCTTTCTCTTGGAGTTCTTTTCTTATGCTGGTCAAGACGGTTTTGAGTGTAGGCATAAATTAGCACCTTCTTCCTGTTAGCAGTGTGGATAGTAGAAATATGTTATTATGTTTTCCATAATCTCACTTCTATTCAGCGCGCACTCTCACAATTACCCTTACTATGCTGCCTCCGCCAGGTTCTTAGCGCATGATTTCGGACGCTCTAATCCTTGTTGGCTCTTACGCGCGCAAAGACTGGAAAGCGGTTGTTGTCCTCAATAATTGCTTGATACTGACTGTTTTCTCGTGAAGGAATTGGGTTGGCTCGGTTTACAGGAACATCCCGGCGGCAACAGCGAGCCCCAAAGCAAGTATGCCGGCAAGCAGAGCCATTAATGCGCCGAAGGCAAACGGTTTGGCCCCGAGTTTTGCGATGTCTCTGAATTTGACCTTCAGTCCGACTCCGGCAAAGCATGTTGCGAGCAGAAAGGGAATTATCGTTCCCGAAAGAGTCTTCTTCACTGTGACCCATTCGAACCCGATCGTCAATAATTGGGGAGAATAAACGTCAAGAAGGGCGCAGAAGACGGAGTTAATGATGAATATGATGCCGTAAACAGGAAGGACTGCTTTGGTCTGGACTTTGCCGACTTTTGACTTGTCCATCCTTGAAATGAGGTATGTGGCAACCAGTATCATGGGGCCGATCATGAAGATTCGGATGGATTTGACAAGCACTGCGGGTCCAATGGCGTCTGAGTTTAGGGCACCTGAGGCTGCGATGACTTGGGCTGCTTCATGAATGCCTGAGCCGCACCATATGCTGTACAGGTTTATGTCGTGCTTCAGCCAGGTTCCTACAATGGTGTTTGTGAAAAGGAAAGGATAGGTAAACATGGCTAGGAGACCGAAGAGGGTTATGCATGCCAAAGCAAGTCCGACTTCTTCCTCCTTAGCCTTCACGGCGGGTGCGGTTGCCGCTATTGCAGACGCGCCGCAGATAGCGGTTCCGACGCCGACTAGAGTGGTCAGACTCTTCTCTAGCCCCATCTTCTTTCCCAGCCACGTGCCGAAGAAGAATGAGAACAGGACCACTGCGAGCGCGTTAAGTAGCCCTACGCCTACTTGCAGCCATATCAGGGCGCTTGTGACGATGCCTAAGACGGCGATAACGGCTCTCAGAAGGTCTTTTGAGCAGAAATTGACTCCCACGGCCAGACTCTTGGGTAGATTGGTCACGTTGGCGATGATTATGCTTACGATGAAGGCCCACATTAGGCTGCTTATTGGTTTGTAGGAGACCCATAGAACATAAGATATGACTGCGATGGCGATGCAGAGAAGAATTCCGCGGTAAAGGATTTCTGGCTGCTGAGATGGTTTCTCTGCACTCATCGGAATCACTTCAGCATTTACGCATCTACCATATAAGTTGAGCGCACTCGCGTTGAAGCCGGCAAAAATGGTTATTACAGCTTTGGCGCTATGCACCTATAGGTCTAGACATTGTTCACGCTTAACGCAGAATGCAGTAAATGCGGAGAAAGCTTTCCCTCTGACAAAGTACTGACGGTGTGCACCAAGTGTGGTGGCGCTCTCTTGTTCCGTTATGATTTACAACGCGTCGCAAGCAGTGTATCTAAGGATGTTCTGGGAAGAAGAGATGACGCCTTCTGGAAGTTCATTGAGCTACTTCCGCTTTCTTCTGCTGAAAGCATCACTTCTCTCGGTGAACCCTACACGCCTGTGCTTCCCCTTCCGCTGGGCAGTGGCACGGCTCTCAAGAATGTGTACGTTAAGGATGACGGTCGACTTCCGACTGGAACGTTCAAAGCGAGGGGAATGGCTGTAGCCGTCTCAAAACTTAAGGAGTTGGGTGTAAGACGCATGGCGGTTCCGTCTGCAGGAAACGCTGCCTCAGCTCTGGCTGCTTACGGTGCGTTAGCAGGGGTTGAAGTTTACGCTTTCATGCCTAAAGACGTGCCCGAACTGATACTCAAAGAATGCCTCTATTTGGGAGCTAAAACCTATCTTGTTGATGGGTTGATCAACGATTGTGGCGAAATCGTAAAGAGACTCGAACCAAAATATGGATGGTTCAATATTTCCACGAACAAACAGCCCTACAGAGTTGAAGGATACAAGGCGATTGCGTTTGAAATTGCGGAGCAATTTGATTGGAAGCTTCCGGACAGCATAATCTTTCCGACTGGGGGAGGGGAAGGAGTGATAGGCCTTTGGAAAGGCTTCAGAGAATTAACCGAGCTGGGCTGGGTGGAGAAGATTCCTCGCTTGATAATTGTCCAGGCTGCTGGGTGCGCACCGCTTGTCAAGGCATTCAATAACGGCGAGTCTGAAGTCAAAGAGCCGTGGGGAAGAGCTGAAACGATCGCGGCGGGTCTCAAAGTCCCGTATCCCTTTGCGAGCTATTTGATTTTCCGTGCTTTGAAAGAGACGAGAGGAATGGCGACGGCGGTTGAAGACCGAGAAATAATTTCTTCTATGGAGACCCTTCTGAGTACGGGGATATACGCGTGTCCCGAAGCAGCGGCCACTTTGGCAGCACTAGAAAAGCTGGAAAGTCAAAAAGAGTTCGATCCTGAGGAAACTATACTGCTTTATCTGACTGGCAATGCGATGAAGTATTTCGATGTAATGAAGACAGAAAGAGAGCGACTGCCCGTGCTGGACCGAAACGCAGATTCACTGGATTAGACGTCGGGATTGGGGAAGATTGCCTAACGCTCGCGTTCTTCGCAAGATAGGAAGACACAAGTGGGGGGGTGTTTATTTTCAATAATTGTTTAATATGTATTGTTTTGTGCTCAAAAATGGGAGTTAAGATTGCTGAAAAGGTTGAAGGACGTTTTCTATTCTTCCGTTGGCTCTTTCCATTTTTCTACTACCAGTTTGTTTTCTCCGAGTTTGAAGACTATTTTCACGAAGACCGAGTCTGAGCCTTTGAAGGGGAACATGCTGTCTTCAGCCAAGTCTTTCGGAAGGTAGATCAGGTACTTTCCGTCCTTTCTCTTGAACAGTCGTCCTCTTCCATCGCTGACCAAATGTTGACACCTTGATTCAATCTGTAGTATAAAGAGCAGACTCATGACTCTGTAAATATTTAAGTCTTGTTCTCATTCAATTCAATTTAACTTGTGCTTTTGGCAGGTAGGCTCTGGGAACATGAATTGATTACAATACGAGTTAGCCATCGCCGAATTTCAAGGGTTTTTGAAGCCTGCTCAAAAGTACAACGCGGCTTTCTGTTGACTCGTCGATTGTGCTGTAGCCTGTCTCCCTGGCCAACTCGGCTGAGAAATCGCGTATTTCACTGTGGCTTGGCATGCCTTCGTAACCCAATCTGAGCCTTGAGAAGCCCACGTGCATGTACGCTTTTGCTTCAATATACGTCGGGTTTGCTTTTTCCACGAGCTTGGCGTATCCCTTGGCGTTTTTCATGTTAAGTCCGTGGACGGATGTTATTCGCATTACGGTTGGGCACTTGAAGCTGGGCATAAGAGCTAGGGTTTCGTTGAGTTTCTGCCAGGCTTTGGGGATTTGTGGGCGACATATGTGTTTGTAGGTTTCTTCGTCTGGGGCGCACACGGAAATGTAGAGCTGTGTGGGTTCTTCGGTCAGCTTTGCTAGAGCCGAGGGAAGGGTTCCGTTTGAGACGAGGAATGTTGTGAATCCTTTTCTGTGAAAGGCGTGAATCAGCTCGCCTAGATGCTTGTAGAGGGTCGGTTCGCCGGTCAGGCTTATCGCCACGTGTTTGGGCGTCAGTGCTTCGTGGTATTTTTTCGGGTTTGTTTTCGGATTGTCGTTGTAGCCTGTTAGGAGCCGTCGTTGTACTTTGATGCTTCCTTCCACGATTTCCTCTGGGGAATCCCATGTTGGAAGGTTCATTTCGTTCCATGAGACATGGAGGTCTTCGGTTTGGGCTCGCCAACAGAAGAGACATTGTTGCGTGCAGTTGAATGCGGTAGGGGTCATTTGTATGCATTGGTGTGTTTTGATGCCGTAGAATTTCTGTTTGTAGCATGGTCGGTCGTGGATTAGGGTTTCATAGAACCATCTGCATCTTTTGACGGCGGAATGATGGCCGACAAAGTGGTATTTTTGCCTCTTCAGGGCGTCGATGAGCGCGGACGGAGCCACTGGTTCCATGTCAAGTCACTTTTTGATTGAGATGTTCATTTGAAGGTTAAGGAAAGGCGGAATAAAAGCAGTTTTGCTCTTCAAGACAATTGGGCACCGCGCGCGCTGAACCATCTTGAACGAGGTATTGGCAAGACTTATATCACGTTTTCATTTTAGAGGGTCTTCGATGAATCTTTCGGGAATTTCTATTACTTCGCCTATATGTCATTTAATTCACTTTTTTTTTTTTGTTTTGGTTTTTCGTTGCGAAACTTGGGCTTTTCTTATTTCTATTCACTCGCTTCTATCTCCAAATTCTGATTTTAATCAGTCGGTTCGCCTATGACTATTCCGCAATATGGGTGTATACTCGATTCGTATACTACCCCCTATATTCTGCTCTTACTTCTTACCTGCCTCTCTTCTTGCTGCTAAATACTGTTCCCTGAACCCAGTATACATCATGCCCTACGGACACGATAACTCTGGTTGGTTGGGGTGAAATTTTATCCCAAACCCAAATGAATAGAACTTGCCTAAGACTTTGAATTGCATCTTATCATGGCGAACGCCTAAGAGTTGAAATAGTCAGGTTGCGCACTATGAGTGTAAATGAGGATGGAATTTTGAAGGACGTTGAATTGAAACTGTTTTCTGAACTTATGAAGAATAGTCGAAGAAGCGACCGAGAACTTGCCAAGGTAATAGGCGTTTCTCAGCCTACCGTGACGAGGGCTAGGCAAAGGTTGGAGAAGGAAGGTTACATCCGACAGTATACACTCATACCCAATTTCGGTAAGTTGGGATACAAGATAATGGCAATTACTTTCGTTAAAGTTGGCAAGACGATCACGCCTGAAGAAAGAGAGAAAGCAAGGGGGCTTGCCCAGGGAATTTTGAAGAAAGGCCCCTATGAAATCGTGATGGGAGAAAGAGGAATAGGCTTAGATTATGACGGAGTATTCATGTCATACCACAAAAGCTACTCGGACTATGCAAGGCTCAAAGAGTGGTTCAGACGGTTTGAGTTCCTTGAAGTATGCAAAACTGAAAGCTTCCTGGTAGACTTAGAAGACCCAATTCGCTATCGTCCTCTGGATTTCACCCCACTAGCTTATCACATCATGACGAATAAAGAAGAATAAACCATGAACGACGCGCGTGCTACCGTACGACTCATCTGAGTTCTTTTCTCCTCGCCTCTCGTCTCTCCTTTTCTTCCTCCTCGATTCTCTTCTCTTCTCCCTCAGCTTCTCTTCCTTCTTTTCTTCTTGCCTCTCGTCTCTCCCTTTCTTTCTTCTCTTCTCCTTTGTCTCCTATCTCAGCTTCTCTTCTCTCTCCTCTTCCCATCTCTTTTCTTTCTTCTCTTCCTGCTTCTCGTCTCTCCCCCGCTTTCTTATCCTCCATTTCCTCTTTGCTATCAGCGTCTCTTCTCTCTTCTCTTCTGGCTTCTCTCCTTCCCATCGCTCCCAGCTCTTCTAATTTCTCGTTGTAAAAGAGAGAAGCTATTTTTGTAACATCTTCAATTCTTTCGCTCAAAAATTCACATTTTCTGATGCTTCCTTCGAAGAGAGAACGCGCGCTAGAGGCATAATCAGCCGGTCCTTCCTTCTCTACGATCTCTTTCACTTTCTCCGTCACTTTTGCAGCCTTCGACGCGAGGTCTTGGATGACTCTGACGTATCTACTCCTTTCCCCTGGATTTTGAGCGGCCTCGAAAATGGCCTTATCCATTGCCCGCATGTATCTCTGCCTCGCTTCTCGATAATCTTCATCCTCAACACTTTTCTCTGCCTCCTCAATGAGGATCTCGAGATCCTCTTTTGATATGGCCACCAGAGGATTTTCATACAGGTAACTTCCGAGAGCATCATATAATTTTGCATCGTCGCCACATAGTTGCTTCAACAAATGCTCCTCTTTCTCTTCTTTCTTTGCTTCTTTCTTTTTCCACATAAACCCGCCTCTCCACTTTATTGTTTGAACCAGTTTGAATTAAAGTCTTGCGCGCACGCCATGTCAGCCTAATTCCGTCGTAAACACACAGTTTGGGTTTGGGGGTAAAGTTTTATCTCAATTTCTCTTGTTTTCGTCAGTGTTCTTGGTTCTCTCCATTCTTAGCGCGTGCTGTGACTGGACCTTTTTGTATAGTCTGGCTGGGCAAATTTCTTATTCTGTTCATTGAGAATATTATTGCCAGAGGGAGCGCGCGATAAAATATGAAGATTCTTATCGAGTTTGAGGATAAGTGGGCTGTGGTTTTGATTTTGTTTCTGACGGTGGTGGGATGGATAGTCTCGTTTAGTTTAATCTATACTACGTATTATTTGTCTACTGGTCAAGACCCACTTAGTTGGACTGTGGGTTGGATGCCGCCTTGGCTTTATTACATCGTAACATACATAGGCAGAAATGGTGGTTATTTTTCGGTTATAGGCAGCACAATTGTCGGCACAATCATAGCCGTGATTATTTGGAGAGGTCATAAGGGAAAGCCAAAACAGTGAGGCTTTCGGGCGCAGTTTTAGGGGTAAAGTTTCATGCTGCTGCTGCAAAAATGGCCCACCTGATTCCGGCCTGGTTAAGTCTGTTTTCAATCTTCGTAAGTGTATCGCCTGAAGTCCTACCTCTCTGCATCTAGTCTCCTCCTGAACGCGAGCTGGTGATTACTGGAACTTAGAATCGCGCGCGCAAAGCAACTTGTTACACTTTGCCATGCTTTCAACATTGCCAGAAAGTCTCCCAAAATTCAAAATTGTTACATAAAGGTTTGAAAAGAGAATTCTTGTGACGAATTGTGACCGTCACGCGCGCTAACCTTGTCTCAAAGAAGTCTAGCCACAAACTACAACTGTATACGTTTCTCTTGGGACTCAACAAATATTTTCTTTCTCCACTTTCGTTTCCAGCTTTTCCATCCTGTCTTTACAAGTCTTTCTCTCAATTCAGGCCTTTCTGCTACCCACTCTAGCAGCGTCCAAAAGCGCCTCTTGCCTTCTAGTCTTTCACCTGGCACTCCTACTTCAATGCACCATCTGACATAGCTTTTCTCAACCATTTCCTGAAGTTCGCCGACGATTTCGACTTCTTCAACTCTGAATCCTCGCTCTGCCAAGCGTCTACGTATGCTGGAGAGAACGTACCCGGAGCATACTTTGAACCTGGTTTCCACGTCTGGCCGCATAACCTCAACGATTTCATCGGCAATTTTCACTGCGTCATCCAAATATTTTTTATTCTCGAAGTCTGGCGGCTGGAAGGATAAGACTGAGATCCTACGTTCCATGTACCTGCGGTCTGGAGGTTTAAGAACACCTATCACTACGCCTAACAAGAGATCTCCCCACCCAGCATCATCTATCAAAATCTCCTTTGCAGGAAGAAACCGATCTAACCCCAAACTCATCACCAGGGATCCAAACACAATATGCGGCGTGTTTGCTTGTTTCATGCACGCTAAGACATGCGCACGCTCTATTCATCGGTTCTTGCCAAATAGATAGGCCGATCCTGCAACTTGACGAGCTTGCGATAAGCCCTCATAGATTGCTCCCGTCTTTCACCTTTCACGTCAAGTAGTTCGATCTGAAACATTTCTATTTCAAATCTCACCGCTTCTTGCTTGGACAAAATACTCTGCGCCCTTAAGTGTATTACTAGCGTCGTGCCCTTAAACCATTTGAATTCTAGGTCTGAGCGCGCGCGTTTTTCTCCGACTTCTATAGAAGGCGTGCTTATTGAATTCTAGAAATATGCTTTTCTAAGATTATTACAAATGGTACAACTGACAATGTCAATACACCGCCCAATAAGAATGGTTGGACTGGAAAGGATTTGTACAAGATGCCACCAATTTCAGGTGCAGGAGTTTGGGTCGTTCCCATAAGGACCGTGAAAATAGCAAACATGGCTCCTGCCGACGCATTTTCTGAACAGGTTCCCGCGGTAGATCTAGCTAGAGCAAATGCTACTCTTCCTCCTCCAATTAAGAACACTGCTAAAGGGATCATAAGAAAGGGGCTTGAAGAAGCAAAAAGTAACGCACCAGTACTTACTGTTATTAAGCTCAGGCAGAGAGCCTTGCTTGTAGAGCGTTTCCCTCCAATTCCTCCAAGGGCCATCCCTAAAATTGCCTCTCCGGTATAGGAAATCGAACCCATTATTAGAATAGTTGATTCACCCAATTTGTATGTGTCCCTAAGTGTTGCAGAAACGAAGGGTGAAATCATGGTAATGCCGAAAGCAAACGTCATAAAGAGGGGCATCCATAACGTGAACTTCTTATTCTTGAGTGAAGCGTGGTAGTCTGCAAAAGCTCCGCCTAGTTTTTCCTTCTTAGGAATCTGGGGAGATATGAAAAACAATGGGAGAACAGCGAGTAAGCCGAACGTGAAACTCAGCCTAAAAAGCCATCGCATACTCAGAAAAGTAAGAAGACAAGCGCCCAAAAGGGGAGAAAAGATTAGTCCAAGGGAGTAACCCATTTCTGTGAAGGTAAATGCCCTCGTCATTTTTTCCTTTGAAACCAGTGCCGCAATATAGGAGTCTTCGGCTGGTCCTCCAATAGTTGCAAGGGAATAAACCAGCATGGCGGGAACTAAGTGCCACCATTCAGTAGCAAAAGAATAAATGAGCGCAGAAACCGACCCGAACATGAATATAAAAAGAATAAGCTTCTTTCTGTCAAGCCTGTCGGCTAGAAAGCCTCCCAGAAGAACTGATAAGGTGTAGACAAGAAACATTAATGAATATAGAAAACCTATCTCCATCCCGGTTCCCCCAAGTTCTATAACATACACCGGCAAAATGAACGAATATAGGCCCTCGCCAAAAGTCCACAACATATGTGCGGAGAATATCAACTTCAAATCTTTGGGGAGGGATAAAACTTCCTGCACGCTACTGTGAAACTTGATTATTTTCTGCATCCTCTTAATCATCCCTGACACACACGCGCGTTTCACGTTTATTATCAAACGCTAGTAGAGCCCTCACTTTGTGAAGAAGCTTTGCTTTCTCGATTACGTAAAATAGAGCGTCATATTTCAGTTTCATATTTTGTTACTTTTGGCGGGCGCGCTAGGGCGTTGCTAAATCGAATTGTTTGTGTCAATTTCTGCTCACCTTCCAAGCATAGTTGCATTCTCCTAACACTTCCACGTACAAATCATGGGCGTCTAGCCAAGCCAAACCATGACCAAACAAGTTTATGTCAATTCCCCGAATTTAGCAACACGCTAGCGCGCGCTATTATTTAACACACGACCAAAACACCGACTCAGTATGTTTTGCTACGCAACGGTGCAAACACAGTAGTGCGCACTGAGAGGAACTAGAATTAGAAGCCCCGTGTGCGCTGCAAAGGCAACCGCAAGTGTTTTATTCTCACTATTATAGAACCCAGTGCATGGGCATCTTTGACAAGCTCAAGAAAGGCTGGGAAATAAAGAAAACTTGGGGAACAAAACCACCTACTCAACCAGAGTACCAGCCAACGCCTCCGGAAACACATGGCCGCTACGGCAGGCTTGCTGCATGGATCAAAACAAATTATGGAAACCGGTTTAGAGAGGGCGTGACGAGCGTTGAGGTTGAAGCGCAGCTCAAAAGTATCTTTGAAGAGCTGGAGGCAAAAGGGGCATTCAAGAAACACCCCAAGATCGCGAATGGCTTCAGAGCATATATAAGCGAAAGAAAGTACGGCGACCTCGTTAGAGTAGGTGAATGAGAGAAACAAACGAAGTAAAGATTTCGATGGATTCAGTTTTCTCTCCCCTACTGCGATCTCGAATCAAATTCTACTATAAATCTAACCCAATAGATTTAGGAGTGGTATCACCACTTAAATTCCGGCACTTTCGATTCCGACTTGAAGACGGCTCCTTTTACAAGGTTAAGTGCAAAATCCACAATTCAAGGGGCTTGCGTGAATATCTTGTAAGGAAGGCACCGCTCGATGTATACTACTCTACTGCTTGTTGGCTCAACCCTCATGCACTTGGTAGCAGGGTCGAAAAAGACGTTTTGAAGAATTTGATGATTTCATGCGACCTTGTCTTCGACATAGACTGCGGCGGCGAGATAGAACTCGAAGATACGAGGCAACAAGCCATCGCGATGAATAAATTCCTGGAATCGAAAGGAATCAATGTCCGTTATTCTGCGTTTTCTGGAAGCAAAGGCTTTCATGTAGTATGCGACGACCCTTGGAATGGCGAGATATCTGAAGAGAATCCCAGGAAACGAGAGACTGAGGCGATTGCAAGGAGAAAGAGGATAGTCCAAGAAGCGAAGCAAGAGGGCATAGTTTTCGATGAAAAGGTAACGGTGGACACACGGCGCATAATCAGGTTGCCGGGAACGATAAATTCAAAGACTGGTTTTGTGTGCACTGTCTTGAGCAAGAAGGAGCTTGAATCCGACATCTGCGAAATAGTTAAATTGGCAAAACGGCATGCTATTAGTGCTCCCAGGATCCCGTTGCGCACACGCGCGCGAGAGATGACGCACGATTTCATCGTGGGCAAAATCCCTGGGTTGCTGGGCCGATTGGGAGTAAGGCCCACACCCGAAGAAGGCCCTTGCTACTCATCGTTCATTACGAGCAACATACCTGGAACAAGGCTCAAGATACCGGTGCTAGAGTTTGGCGGCTGGAGGAAAGTGGGAGAGATAGCTTGTGTCATCAAGAAAGTTCAAAGTCAGTATGGTCTTGGAGACATTTTCATCTTTACCGATGGCAATAGGTTTACTGCCTTCAGCCTGAAGGCAGTTTCCAAGAGAAGAGTTGAAAAGATTCTCTTTGCAGCTGGTTCTATGAACTTGAATGCATGTAAGAAATACGGATGCACGTTCATGCGCGTGGGAAAAAGCGTTGGGCTGAACGGGGAAGTTGCGCGTAGAGAGCCGGAACTAATCGAAGTTTTGCAGTCCGATTTGCGAGGCCAAGCGAGCAGACCGCATTTCGAGTTCTTATCATCACTGGGGGTGAAAATGAGTGGAGAGAAAATGGAGTTCTGCGGGGCTGGGAAGGAAAAGCTTGAGCTTGTGCATAGCGTCATTGAATAACGTTTGCACACTATTTTGCGAACCGACGCGCCGCTCTTCTCAAGACCGAAGCATATTTTGAGACTGGCTTGGCTTGAACCGATTCAACGCCTAAAACGATAACAATGTACAGAGATATAACGAATAGCGCGCGCGTTCAATGCTCACGACTCAGACAGTCTTCTTTTTTGGGGTTTTGGGCTTTGGGGGTAAAGTTTTACCCAACAACAACCAAGCGAAGGAAGTCGTTCACTTTTTGCAGAAGATGATGTGCTCCATTGGAAGCTCTAAACCGAATCTCTTGATGTCGTCTCGTCGTCTTTCAATAAAGACAGGGTCAATTTTCCATTTCTTAAGCTGCTCTAGTGCCCTTTCATAGTTCATTTTGACTTTGGTTTCAAAGTATTTCACTATTATGTTCTTGAAGCCAGTTTTGTGCATGAGCGCAGCTACTTCATCGGAGCATGGTGAAAACCATTCTGGCCGTGGCTGCGTAGTTTCCAAAGAATAAGCGTTTGACTCAATTAACAAAGTTTGACGTTCATTCTCCGAAATGGGACTGAGCTCTCCGTGAGCCATTTGCCCGTTCGGCTTCAAGATTCTATAGAGTTCCTGAAGAGTTTTCGCAAGACTAGTTCTGTTCAAGTCAGGAAAAAGCTCGTTGGATATTATTAGGTCGACGCTCTCATCTATCATCCCCATGCTTTCGACTTTACCCTCAATCGCCTTAATGAGTCTCTGAAGTCTCTCCTCTCGAACCATTCTGTTGAAATCTCTCAAATCACCCTCGTAAGGTCCAGCAAAGAAATCATAGCCGACATATCTGAAGTCTTTCTTGATTTGCTCGAGCTTTCTGACAAAAGGGAGAGTCAGCTGCCCAATTCCGCATCCAGCCTCAAGTATGGTATAAGCCTTCCCAACGTCGAGATTGTCAATCATGAAACTAGCCAACCGTTCATACATTAATCTGAACATGTCCAACTCAACTCCCAAGCACAGTAGCAAATGTGAAGTCACTCCTTAATCTGAATTATCGAGGTTGGTTGGGGGTAAAGTTTTATCCCATAACGCTGTGCAACAAAATACTGGGATCATAGCAGATCAAAAGGAGTGTTAATTGTATGAAAATAGTGAAAATAAAAGAGCTTCCGAAGGAAATGCTGGAATCTAAGAGTAGAAAAATCATGTGGAAAAACACTAGAATCCTGTTGAGAAAACTTGACAAGACATTTCCTATCTCGAATGTCTACATCTGTGGCAGCTTTCTGACGAAAAAGAAGTGGCCCAATGATGTTGACTTGATTGTTTTGCTGCAAATGAAAAATGCGAAGAAGGAAAGATGGTCGGCTGACATTGAATTCGTCTCCACTCCTGAGCAGTCTCAAGAGATTCTGAAGGCTATTGAGAAATACATGGAGAAAAGATATGGTTCTGAAAATGCTCGAATCTTCGAGCTAGAAATGAAAGGGCAATCTTGCAAAGGGGCGAACACTCAATAGTTCTCCCCTCAATTTTGGTTTGGTTTGGATAAAACTTTACCCCAGAGACACTTATTAGGACTAAGAGAGGGTTCTTCTTTGGCGGTGAAGAGATGAGTGCCCCTAGACTTGTAAGATGTCAAAAATGTGGAAAACCCCTAGGCTACGTAACCGTGTTGGCAAAAGGGCTCACATCATTAGTCCAGCCTCTTCGAAACGCAAAGGTAGTTGCCATCTGTATAGAGTGTTCTCAGAAAGAAAATTGACTTGGTTCTTCCACTTTCAGAGGAAGATGACATGAGGTGTCAGAAGGGGTGATTAGAAAGGGATCTGAGCAGCATACGCCACCGTAGTTTTGTTGTTGTTGGGGCAAAGTTTCATCCCACGCACTTTGCGAGTGACCCAAGCGCGCGCTGTTATTTTCGATACGTATTATGGTTTCACAAGGATTATAGTGTTGGTTGTAGAGCTTGAGTTCAACTAGAGGACAATCTGTTCGTGGAGTGTGCGAGATCATTGGAAGACCATGATAGAGAATGCAAATTCACCATTGAACTGGCCCCAGTAGGAATGGTGAACATGAACATGAAAGGCATAGTCACGTCAGTTAACGCAGCTCTTCTGGAGGGAACAGGCTACTCTGAACATGAAATCGTCGGCAAACATTTCGCAAAGCTGAAGCTCTGTCGCGCTCAAGATATTCCAAAATTCCTCAAATTGTATGGTCTGATAATTAGCAAAAGAGCGCCAAAAAAGATTCAATATGCTTTCATCCACAAGGACGGAAGTTTACACCAGTGCGAAGCTTTTGTAGGTTGGTTGGAAAAAGGTGGAAAAAGAACAGGCATCCAGGCAATGTGCGTCGACACTACCGCGCTTAGGCAAGCTGAGCAAAATATGAAAGATATGTTCGCGAAGCAGAAGCTGTTGAATGAAAAACTGAACGTTATCAGCCAATTGACTCGACATAATGTTCGGAACAAGCTTTCAGCCATCACAGGGAACATCTATTTGGGCAAAAAGCAACTTGCAGCTGGTCATAAGGCCCTTGAACATCTAAATAGGATCGAGTCTGCTTGTTCGCAGATCGTTAGAACATTGAACTTTGCAGGAGTCTACGAGATGTTAGGTGTTGAAGAAGTGGCCTACGCGGATTTTGAAAGGACTTTTGAAGAAGCAGTCTCACTTTTTCCGGATCTGAAGGGCGTGAGAATTGTCAACAGATGCAGGGGACTGGTTGTCCTCGCTGACTCGCTGTTGAGACTGGTCTTCTACAATTTTATGGATAATACGATCAAGTACGGCAGAAATGTTAGCCAGATTGTAGTGTACTGTGAAGAGACAGACCCAGACAAGCTCAGACTCGTTTATGAAGACAATGGCGGTGGCATACCCTTGGCCGAGAAATCAGAGCTTTTCAGCAAAGGCTACGGCAAAGGCACTGGCTATGGACTCTATCTGGTAAAAGAGATAATGAAAGTCTACGGGTGGACAATCAAAGAAACAGGTAAGCCGGGGCAAGGAGTCCGGTTCACAATAACTATACCGAAAACAAATCGAAACGGCAAGATCAACTACAGGCTCACTGGTTCCGTGATTACTGGATCAAACGTGCTGCAAGAGCTAGAAGGGGCGACAGTTGGCGAATCAGACTAGGCGTCTTAGCGCGCGCGATGCGAGGTCACAACACACGGGAAAGGGGAAGTGTAGTGATTGAATGAAAGCATCCTAGTTGTTGATGATGACACTGAGGTGAGGGAGACGCTTTCTTCGGTCCTACTCGATGAGGGTTACTTAGTTGAGGCAGTGAAAAGCGGTAAAGATGCGATTAGAGCCTCTGAAACGGCTTATTTTGACGTTGCCCTAATCGATATGGAACTACCTGACATGAAGGGAATCGAGATCCTCCGCAGGCTGAAGGAGAAGCAACCAGGAATGGTCCGGATAATCATCACGGGCTTTCCATCTTTGGAGAACGCTGTTAAGGCGGTCAACGAGGGCGCTCATGGATACGTTTTGAAACCTTTTAACATGGCAGAGTTGCTCAAGATGATAAGAAAGCGCTTGGACGAAAAGGCAACGGAGTATCTCCACATGCGGACGGAAATGGAAAAGAACACCTTATTCTCCGAACAGTTCAAAAAACCAAAAGGCAGCATGTTCACGCGTTAAGAGTAGCGCGCATGCGTGTTCCTAAATTCGGCTTTTAGTCGTAATAGGTGAGTCGCGTATCTCTCTCTTGAGGTGAGTCATGAGGAGATACGAGACTCTTGAGACCTTGTTTGGCAAGGTCGATTTATCCTTTGCTGAGACGGTGCTTAATGAGTCTTACCATGCTGTTGGTTCTCCTGGCAGGCCGCCGAGGAGTCCGATAGGCGTCTTCAAGGCGCACCTGTTGAGAAGGCTGAGGCACATTCCGAGCGATAGAATGCTTGTGAGGCAAATGTGGAAGGATCCGCGTTTGAGACGAATATGCGACATAGAGGAAAGTGAGCCGCCGTACGGAATAGCCGTCCTATCCAGGTTCAAGAAGAAGGTCGGACCGGAAAGGTTGATGCGAATCGTTGATCACGCGGTGGAAGCGCTTGTTAAAATGGGAAGAATCAAGGGCGAAACGCTTGCTTTGGATTCAACGTTCATCAAGGCCCATAGCCGCAGAAACCTCGACAACCGCACGGGCTACAGTGACCCTGAGTCGAGGGTTGGAAGAGCGGTCAAGACCAGGGACCTAGGCTACAGGCTTCATCTAGCAGTGGATGCGAGGAGCGAGATGCCCGTTGCTATGACGGTAGCGTCTGCAAACGAGAACGAGAAGAAACACTCTTTGAAGCTGTTTGAGAAGGCTTCACGCTATGTGAAGGCTAGAAGGCTGGTTGCTGATCCGCAGTACAGTTCACAGAGCCTGAGGGAAGCCGCTCTTAGGCAAGGAACAATTCCCGTCATTCCGTATCCTAGAAACCAGATGAAAGGCGTCAAAGGCGTCCTTAGAATCGACAGGAAATTCAAGAGTCACGGGCCTCAAGAGTTCAGAAGAGCTTACAGGAAGCGAGTGGCCGTGGAACGAGTCTTCAGCCGACTCAAGAACCTTACAGGCCTAACCCAGCACAACATGAGAGGACTGGCCAGGATCACATTCCACGCTCAACTCTCCCTGCTGGCCATGCTATTCACAGCTCAAGCCGCAGTCAACACACACAAACCAAGCAAAGCAAGAAGCATAAGGTACTTCGCAAACTAATTTAGGAACAAGCATGCGCGCTAATCTACAAACAAACGTTGGGCGCAGCCAGGGCCGACCGATGTCGATGCGTGCGCGTAGTTATGATCATGATTAGTCGTTCATAGGACATTTCAATGGCCAGTACCCGATTGATGTGTGGACCAAGATGTACCACGGTTTTCTCACCGATCAAAACAGTATTGGACTTTTTGGAATTCAGCTGAGAGTTTGGCTACTTCTTTCTTTATGGTTTCAGGTTTCTCGTCGTCTATTACGGTTCTTTTGAGTAGTTCGGCTATTTTCAGCATTTCAGGTTTTTTCATTCCTCGGCGTGTGACCTCGCAGGTTCCGACTCTGATGACGCAGTCGGTGATTATGTTTGCACGTTGAAGTTTTTCAGCGACTTTTCTCCCTTTTTCCATGCCTCCATAGTCTACGATTACCTGATGTGATTTGGTGAACCCAAGATGCTTGCAGATAACGGGAAAACCGAGGTCGGACAGGCTTTTGGCGAGTGTTTGGGAGTTGCGCACGATTTGTTTTGCGTAGGCTTTGCCGTATTTTTTCATTTCTGCCAGAGCCAATGTTAATGCTGCGATGCGGTTCCAGTGGGCGTTGTCGACGAATGCTGGATAGATTTTTTCTTTCAGGTGTTCGCCTGGTTCCTTGTTTGCGAGGATTATGCCGCCTTGTGGGCCGAAGAAGCTTTTGTGGGTTGAGCCGAATAGGAGTTGTGCTCCTTCTCGGAGGGGGTCTTGGAACTGTTCTCCGGCGATTAGTCCTAGGACGTGTGATCCGTCGAAGCCGACGATTGCGCCGTTTTCGCGTGCGATAGTTGCTAGTTCTTTGACGGGGTGTGGATGGATGATGTAGCTTCCGCCGAAGATGACTATCTTTGGTTTGGTTTTGGTTATGAGTCGTTGGGCTTCTTCAACTTTTATGCTGAAGCCTTTCTTTGAGAATGGAAAGGCTGTTGCTTTGAGTTTGAGGAAGCCGGCTAGGCCTTCTTTCCACATTCCCGGATATCCACCGTCATCTGGGGAAAGGCACATGAGCGTGTCGCCAGGCTGTGTTAGGTTTGCGAGGACGATGAGGTCGGCTATGTGTCCTGAAAGGGGCCGGAGGTCTGCGGTTTCGGCTTTGAAGACTTGTTTTGCTAGTTTTTCACCGTATTGTTCGATTTCGTCTGTAAAACGAGTGCCCATGTAGAAGCGGTCCCTCGCCGTATAGCGATGAGCAAGATCCGACGCAAGTAAAGCTCTGGCAGATGGGCTCATGACGTTTTCAGAAGGAATCAGATTCAAGCACTGCTTTCCACGCCATTTCTCATGAGTCTTGACCAGATTGAGAATTTCATCTATCATTTTTAACCACTCTAACTCTAAGCAATACTATCGTTTCGTGTAGTTAATTCGTTTTCGGCTTAATCTCGTGTTTTGTGGCTCCGTATTGCTTTGTGTCCATCTCTTCTTTTCTAAGAAAGAAGAACATAGGTAACGTCTACCCCCAGCGCGCGCTTCTTATCTACGTCCTCGCCTTTGTAATCGATGTGTGAACGTGTTTGCTTAAAGAAGCTTGGACGCTTGCAATTGAAACTCTGAGCTGGATGGAAATGCGAAGATTAAGTGAGCCTTTAGCCTTCGCGAGAACGGTTAAACAGTTGGGCATAGAAGATCATGATTCTTTAAGATTAGCTCATATGCTTGTTTCTGAAACTGTTCGCCGGCAAAACTTCATAGACAAATTCATAAATGGCATCATTAAACCTGCGACAATCGCCGAATACAGTTTGGGGGTGCAGGCGTTCCTGCGACTTTATGTTTATCAAATGCGAATGGCTAAAAACTGGTCCAGTCCGAACCTCAAAGAAGCTGGGAGCATAGCTAAACTGGCACGCAGCGTTCTAGGATGGAAAAAACTAATTAAAGTAGAGCCTTTCCTAGGCGTGCTACTGACCCAACAGCGTGCAACGGTGTTTGCAGGTGCAGGTGACGAGGAACAGGTTGGGCTTCAGACTTTCCATCCAACATGGTTCGTAAGATACTGCTTCAAATTGTTCGGCAGAAACCAAACTATTGCCATGCTAGAAGCAAATGCGCAGCCGCCGCCAACTTATCTTAGACTGAACACGCTCAAAGCTGAGGAAAAGCAAATTCTTGAAAGACTCTCTGAAGAAGGCGTTAGACTTGAGAAGGTTGAACAGTTACGCTACACGTACAAAGTCGCAGCAGCAAAACAACCTGTAACCAGAACATCAAGCTTCAAGGAAGGCCTATTCTACGTTCAAGACAAGGCAAGCTGCTTCACAGTAGAAGCCGCAAACCCACAACCTAGAATGACCG
>Ga0315280_10004983_pt1 | contig 19260 bp, 11 predicted proteins | sample YL17G06_40_MG_FD_203697 | JGI IMG/M metagenome (GOLD analysis project Ga0315280, IMG submission 203697) | Sediment microbial communities from Yellowstone Lake, YNP, Wyoming, USA - YL17G06_40 | ecosystem: Environmental > Aquatic > Freshwater > Lake > Sediment | place: USA: Wyoming | collected... | reverse complement strand
AAATTTTCCTTTACCCGCATAATATCTTTTTAAACTTCTGGTCAGAAATTGGTTTATTGGGCTTAATGGCTTTTATTTGGCTTATTGTTGTCTTTTTTGTTTACGGATTTAAAAAACTAAAAGAATCTGCATCCCCTATTTTATTATTGACAATTATTGGGGCGATGATAACATTATTGATTCACGGCTTAGTGGATGTGCCGTATTTTAAGAATGATCTGGCAATATTATTTTGGGTAATAATTGGATTAATAATTGTTAATAACAATAAAATCTCAATTAACAAAACATAATAGATGAAAACACCAAATCCGGACGGTGTAGCGGTAGAGACGCAAAATTTTGCGTCTCTACACCGGCCGGCTATTTATCCGAATTTGGTGTTTTCATCCAACAAAAAATATATATGGAGAGGTGCGAGAGTGGTTGAATCGGGCGCTCTCGAAAAGCGCTAGGCCTTCACGGGTCTCGTGGGTTCGAATCCCACCCTCTCCGCCATAAAAACAGCTTAAATTGCTGTTTTTTTAGTTAAATGATAATATTTAATAAATTAATAATCTTTATCCATTATTTTTTATGTGCGGTATCATTGGCTATATTGGTAATAAAAATACTGTCCAGATTTTAATTGACGGTTTGAAGCAATTAGAATACCGGGGCTATGACAGCGCTGGACTTTGTCTAATTGATCAGCAAAAAATAGCGACGATAAAAAAGAAAGGTAGAGTTGCCTTACTTGCTTGCGATCCAGCTATTAATGATTTAACTGGTAATATTGGTATTGCTCACACTCGCTGGGCCACTCACGGTGAGCCAAATGAGATAAACGCCCATCCGCATTTGGATTGTAAAAAAGAAATTGCCATTGTCCATAATGGTATTATTGAAAATTACCGAGTGCTTAGAGAACTACTAAAAAAAGAAGGGCATAAAATAATTTCGGAAACTGATTCAGAGATAATTGCCCACCTGGTAGAAAAATTTTATGCTGGCAATTTATTTGCCGCTGTTAATAAAGCATTAAAATTGGTTAAAGGCGCTTATGGCATTGCCGTAATCCATAAGAATGAAAATAAGATAGTCGCGGCTAGGTTAGGCTCGCCGTTAATTATTGGGGTGGGGAAAAATGAGATGTTTATTAGTTCAGATGTTTCGGCAATTTTAAAATATACCAAGAAAGTAATTTATTTGAACGATAAAGAAATCGCCGAAATAACTCCGAAAGGTTATATAATCAAAAATTTAAATGGCAAAAAAATTGACAAAAAAATCCATAAAATAAATTGGACGATTAACCAAATAGAAAAAGGCGGCTTCAAGCATTTTATGCTGAAAGAAATATTTGAGCAACCAGAAGCGATCACTAACACTATTCGGGGTAGAATAAAAAATAATAAAATTAAATTATCAGTTAATCTAAATACTAATTTGATTAAAAGGGTGGTCTTGATTGGTTGTGGTACGAGCTGGCACTCGGCTTTAATCGGTAAATATCTCTGGGAAAAAATCTTAAGTATTCCCGTAGAGGTAGATTATGCTTCGGAATTTCGTTACCGTAATCCTGTAATAAATAAAAATGACATAGCAATCGTTATTTCCCAATCTGGTGAAACAGCTGATACTCTGGCTGCCCTGCGCGAAGCCGAAGCCAAAGGTGCAAAAACTATTGGTATTATTAATGTCGTTGGTTCAACGATTGCCAGGGAAGTTAATTCAGGAATCTATCTTCATGCCGGACCAGAAATCGGCGTGGCTAGTACTAAAGCCTTCACTTGCCAAATTATTGCCTTATTGCTTTTGGCTTTATATATTAAACAAAAAAGGGGCGAACAAATTAATAAAAAACTTTTAACGGAATTAAATAATTTACCCTTAAAAATAAAACGAATCTTAAAACAAACTACGGCGATAAAAAATATTGCCAGAAAATATAAAAATAGTAAAAACTTTCTTTATCTCGGTCGGGGAATAAATTTTCCTGTCGCTCTTGAAGGCGCTTTAAAATTAAAAGAAATTTCTTATATTCATGCTGAGGGTTATCCCGCTGCTGAAATGAAACATGGGCCGATTGCTTTAATTGATGAAAATATGCCAGTAGTTTTTATCTCACCAAAAGATCAAGGTTACGAAAAGATTTTAAACAATATGGAAGAAATAAAAGCTCGCAAAGGAAAAATCTTAGCAATTATAACCGAGGCAGATAAAAAAATAAAAAAACTTACCGATACGATTATTAAAGTCCCAAAAACTCACAATGATTTATCACCAATTCTTAATGTTATTCCTTTACAATTACTAGCTTATTATATTGCTGATCTAAAGGGGATTGATGTTGATAAACCAAAAAATTTAGCAAAATCTGTGACAGTCGAATAAATATTAATATTTAAATTATCTAAAATTAGCCAAAAAAGACTAATTTTTTTGTTTTAACCCTTGACAAAATTTTTTTTATATGCTATATTATTATGTTAATTATTAATCTGGAGAGAGTAGTTTTTTAAAACAAAACCTTCCTTCTCCCATGCTTTTGGGGGAAGGGATTGAGGAGAGAGTGCCAAGAAGGCAAATAACAAAATTATTTTTAGGCCTCATCGGCTCATCCTCAATTCCTTCCTCTAAAGGAGTTGTTTTTTATAAATATGGCTAGGCCGAGCAGGTGCCGGACGGATGAGAGCCCGTTTGGGGTCCGAGTCCCCACTAGCCACAAATTTCGGGCGAGAAAATCCATGTGATTATTTTCGCCCCTCTTTTTCAGCGGATGATGGCCACTGTCATTGTTTGCTGGAAAAGGGGGATAAAAGGCATTTATTGGAGGGAGAGAGCTTCCCGGACAAAATTGAAGCTTCCAAGGATAATAGTTTTGCCTCCCTTTTGGCAGGAAGTAATCCCTTGCTGAAAAATGGCTAACTGTTTATCTGGTCCCGCCACAGGTGGGACAATTCGCCCTCCGCTAAATGCCTTTTAAATATAGCAACAATTTAAAAAATTGGTGACTAAAAAGCTGCATTTCTAAAAATTGGATAATAAAACTTCCTTTCCACCTCTTTGGTGGATAAAATCTCTCTCCTTGGAGTTTTATCATCCTTTAGAATGCAGCTTTTTGGTTTTTAATGGCTAATTGCTGTTTTTTTATTTTTTGAGTAAAATTATTAGTAAATATAGAGAGTAATAAATAAAGATGAATAAAATCTTATTATATCCAAAAATGATTTATCGTCATTTTTGGCGGTCAATCCCTTATCTAATGATTCTTGTTTTGGGATTAATATTAATAATGTCATTATTCAGTAAATTTGATACTCACCCTGATGAAATTTGGCATTATCAAACAGCTAAATATTATTTTTCTCACTGGTTTCCGCCAAAACTTGATAATCCGGAAATAACTGATTCTTTTTCAAATTATGGTTTTTCTTATCATGAATTTTTTGATATCGTCTACTTGTTGGCGGGGAAATTTGCGAGTATCATCTCCCCCATTATTCATAATCAATTTCAGGCGTTAAGATTATTTAATATATTTTTATATATAACTTTGATTATTTATCTTTTTTTAAAAAAAGAAAATGTTTTGATTTTTTCATTTTTATTAATCACTCCGCAAATTTGGTATATCTTTAGTTATTTTAATGCTGATGCTTTCCCATTATTTTTATCAATAATTATTCTCGCTCAACTATTGAATAATAATAGTTTTTTTAATAAATTTCTTTACCGCGAAAAATCTTTTATTTGGGGCGGGATTGTTTTTTCTTTGCTTTTAGGACTATTGTTCCTTTCCAAGGCAAATTATTATATCTTTATTATTTATCTAATTTTTTATTTCTGTTGGTTAAGTATTAATAAAAAATATAATTTAAAAATATTAAAAAAAATAATTATCATAATCGGTATTGCATTTTTTATTTTTCTCGGTCGTTATATTTATGATATTTCCACTAATGGTCCTAATAAATTTGAAAAGACAATAAATTATGCTGAAAAAATAGCTGACCCTGATCTAAAACCAAATGTTTTATATTTATCTAACTATTTTCCGCTGCTTACTTTAAATAATGTTTTTTCTTATTTTGGATCGTTTTCTGCTTGGTTCATAACTTCTTTTCAAAGTTTTGTTGGAGTATATGGATATTTATCTTTTTTTTCCAACGACATATATTATTTAATCTTTTTTTATTTAATACTACTTTTTTTTATTTATATTATTTCTCAAAGTAAATCATGCCTAACTGATAAAATTTTAACTTTTTTGAGAATAAATATAAAAAATCGTCTTGATAACCAGGGGTTAATTTTTTTTACCTCACTTTTTATCTTAGCAACCATTTTTATTTCTTTATTAAATTCCATATTAATTTCCTATCAACCCCAGGGGAAATATTTAATACCGTCCTTAATAATAATTATTCCGCTAATTTATTTTAATCAAAAATCTTTAAATAAAAATATTATGGCTTTTTTTATTCTAATATTATTTTTATTATCAGTCTATTCATTTATTTTTACAGGATTGGTAAATCTTTTATCAAAATGAAATACCCCAATTTTGGTCTAGAAAAAAAATTATTTAAGCAAGGTTACCAATACATTGCGGCCATTGATGAGGTAGGCCGAGGTGCTTGGGCTGGGCCACTTGTCGCTGCGGCAATAATTTTAGATTTTCAATTAGTGACTTTTCCTAAAAAATTACCTATAAAAAAATTAGAAATTAAAGATTCTAAACTATTGCCGGAAAAAATAAGAGAAAAAATATTTAGACAAATAAATAAAAAAGTGATTTGGTCAGCTGGTATTGTTTCCCATGAAGAAATTGACCATTATGGCCTAAGTTGGGCTAATCAGCAAGCAATTTTTAGAGCTTTAGATGGCCTACCATTCGATCCTGATTATCTTTTATTAGATATGATAAAGGGTTTTAAACATTCAACGCCTTTTAATTTAATAATTGATGGCGATAGAAAGATTTTTTCCATCGCCCTTGCCTCAATTTTAGCTAAAGTGACTCGCGACCATCTAATGAAAAAATATCACCGTCGTTTTCCTCATTATCATTTTGCTAAAAATAAAGGCTATGGTACCTCTTTCCACTTTCTTTCAATCAAAAAATATGGGGTCTGCCCATTACATCGTCGAAGCTTTCTCCCAATTAAGAAATTAAGCGGTTAATATTTTTATATTTAAATACCTCTTGACTGTTGATAACTTTTACTATAAAATTTAAGCAAATATTTCTTTTAACATTTGTCCACCTGAATTGGACTGTTCTAAAGAAGTATTTTCCTTTTCAATCTCCTCTTGGTTGTCCTTTCGGGCTTCCTGGAGGAGATTTTAATTTAGTGGATTTTTCATTCTGGTTTTGACAATAATGATCACTAAAACAAGAATAAAAACCCCTAAACTTATTAAAAGATAATTTTTCAAATTATCTTTTTTTTGATCCAAAACAATTGGCTCAGCGGAAAAAACCCGTTCTTCTTTAAGGGGTTTATTACTACTAATAATCACTCCTGTTAATACATCTGAGTTAGTTCGAGGAACCAGACGGAGTCCGTCTTTATCCTTTCTGATTATACCAGTGACAGTTAATCGATAACCCTCTTTAAGAATCGAGGAATCAAAATTTAATCCTTTGTTTAGATATATTTTTATCTCGCCGTTTTCGTCAGACAAAATTAAGGAATTGCTTTGTTTATCTATAATTTCTCCAGCGACACTGACTAGCCCACCGGCTAAATCATCACTAATTTCACTAATTTCAAGCATGGGGATCTCTGGTAAAATTAAATTTTCTAAAATAGTAACATCTTCTCTTGTCTTAATTTTTATCCTTTTTTCACCTTGGCTCTCAGAGGTTTCGCCATTAACTTCGACAATGTCACCAATCTTTAATTCTGGAAAATCTTTTTTGGAACTATAAATCTGGATGCCACTTTCTAAAATAATTTCTTTGGTTTCTAAATCAATCTCGGAGATATAAAAAATGTTTTTTCCTAATATTCCTGGGGGAGTGGTGACAATCCCATTAACTAAAACCTTACAACCTTTCTCTAAGTCTTTTACCTGATTGATTAATAAAGGTAAATAATCATTGGGTAATTCTTGGGCGCTTGCAATAGTGATAATATTTTTTGGATCTGTTTCAATTATCTGATTATTAATTTTGCCTGGCGATGGTTCAGCCCAAAACCAGTCTTGTTCTAATAGATCATAATTAAAAGAAAGTCCTTCCTCTGGATTCTGATAATCAATTATCTGGATAACTTCCCCATTAGGATTAATTAATCTCACTATATCGTTGGTATTATTTAAACTAATTCCAGTTTCTGATTTGTAAAATACTAAATATTGATTAGCCAAGATTATTTTTCCTTCATTAACTTTATAAGGTGAACTGCCGCCTTGGCTATCATCTAATTGCCAATTTAATAAATTAATAGTGGTGGTACTTTGATTATAAATTTCAATAAATTCACCAGTATCACTACCTTCTGGATTAGGCAAAAATTCGCTTATTATAAGATTTTCAGCAATAATTGGTTGCTCATTTGGATTAATAGCCACGGTTGAAGTGGCTTCATTGTCATTATCGGGTAATTGATTAATAAAGATGGTAGAAAATAGATTTTGACTTCCCTTAGTTAAAATTTCTGTCCAACCCCAAGAATTATCGTTCTTTCTGGCATAAGATTTATTATCAATAGCCGTTTCATTATAACAAACTTGTTTTATTAAAATATTAGTTGGTGATAATAATTTAACACAATCGCCGCCAGTATTATTTAAAGCAATTCCAGAAACTGCTCGTTCAATTATAAAATAATTATTAGGATAAATTTGGGTAGTAAAAAAATCTTCAGCATTTATAGTATAAATTGTTGAGGAGTTGTCCTGAATTTTTAAACCATTTAAATTAATTGTTGATAAACCACTATTAAATAACTCGATCCATTCATTTTCGTCTGATCCTTGAGGATTTGGTAAAAATTCATTGATTAAAATTTCTGAATAATCTTGACTATTGCCGCCAAGATTGGGTGGTTGACTTACTTGAATATTAGCAATCAAGGTATCAGAAGATGTTGCCTGACCATCGTTGACATAAAGAGTAACTAAATAATTATCAACGGTGGTAAAAGTATGGGTAACATTTACTCCACTGGCCGTTTGGTTATTGCCAAAATTCCAAGTATAAGTTAGCTCATCACCATCAGGATCATAAGAATTCGACCCATTAAAAGTTATTAATTGGTTTACTTGACCAATCACATCTGGTCCCGCATTAGCTATGGGTGGTTGATTCGCTAATTGGTTGACGGTCACTTCTAAATTATCTTCACCCTCAAATTCTCCATCACTAACCGTTAAAACAACAACAAAAGTGCCAGTCGCCATATAGCTGTGAGTAGTGGTTACCCCACTGCCATTGTTATTGTCGCCAAAATCCCAAGTATAACTAAGCAAATCGCCATCAGGATCAGTTGATAATGAGCCATCGAAAAAAACTGTTTGATTCAAATAAACAATCTGATTCTCACCAGCCTCAGCTACTGGTGGCTGATTAGGTGGCTCAGTACTTGAGATTTGACCAGGCGTCCCACCTGAAATAAAACTTTCCTGCCAATTTTCTCTTGCTTCATTACCAAAAAAATCAATTTTTTCTAAAGTCAGACCATTGCCAGCTGCGCCCCAACTGGAATCATAAGCAACCTCACTAAAAAAAGTTTGACCACTATCAGCACTTAATTTAATCGTCTCGGAAGTATTATTTAAATTCATTGTGGTATCAAAAATTGTACCCTCAAAGCCAAGATGCTCGTTTAAAAAGGTTTGGCCATCAGCGGCGAGAATAGCCAATCCTTGGGCGGCAATTATCTCACTTCCCTGAAATAAAGATATTAAATGATTACTTCCATCATTAAAACGCCAGCTTGCTTCGCCGCTACCGGTAACGATTGTTATTGGCTCCGTACCTTTATTAAAAATCTCAACCCATTCGCGGTCTTCGTCGTTACCATCCACATCATACATAATTTCGGTGAAGACGATATTGCTGGGCTCAATTGCCTCGGAAACTGGGATAAAAATCAGTAAATAATCAAAGATAAACATGATTAATAATATTTTTTTGAACATGTATTTAATTTAAAACTTAAAATTTAAAACTTAAAACTGCAACTTATAAATCAAAACTTTTTGCGATTATTTTTGAATTTTGAATTGCAGCTTTGCATTTTGCCCACCCCGCTCGCTCCGCGAAGCGGAGTCGGGCCGGGGAGTTTTGAGTTTTTAGTTAGTTTAAGCCGGTAAATCACGGACCCCTCTTGCCACAGGGTCTTTGGGCAAGAGGAGGTCCGTTTTACCGTGAAAAGCGATTTTGGCCGCTTGTAAAGAACACTGCTATATAAATCTATAACAGTTATTATTCATTTTCTTCAACCGGCACTTCTTCAATGGTGATATTTTCTTCTGCTAGATCCTCTTCTTTTACCGTTTTCTTTTTTGGTTTATCCAACATGATTAAATCAGTACAAATAACTTCTGTTTTATAATGTTTGTTCCCATCCTTATCCTGCCAATTACGATTAACCGATCTGCCAGTTAAAAAAACCTTGCTACCCTTGGTTAAATATTTTTCACAAATGTTTGCTAATCTCCCCCAGGCAACAACATTATGAAAATTTACTATTTCTTTTCTTTCTTTAGTTTTTACATCTTGCCAGAGATAATTAGTAGCAATGGTCATTGAAACAATTTTTTGACCAGAAGCTAACTTTTTTGCTGTTGGTTCTTTAATTAATCGACCAATCAGTTCTAAACGATTGTAATCCATTTTTTTCACATCTCTTTGTTCTACCCTCTCATAGAACATTAATTATTAATATAATTATTGACTTTTTTTAAAATTTATCTAAAATAAAAATGAGGCTAATTTCTTACCGCTTTAAAAGCGGCAAGAAAAATGCCATTAAAATCGCTTTTCGCCTAAACCCCGCTTTGCGGGGTTTTAGGTTTTTTAGTCTTCCCTCTTGGGAGGACTGTCTTTTAATTACTTTTCTTTATAATTATTATTTATCCCCAGAATTTTATTACCTCTAAAACCTGCGACGGCGCATATTTTTTATTAATAAATATTAATTATTATCAAATTTTAATCTTATAAGCGACGGCGTTAAGTTAAAGACGGCAATTATTTCTTCTTTCAATTTTAACAAAAATTTTAAAACTGTCAAACCTTGATCTGTTAATTTATAAGAATATTAGTGAGATTTTTATTTATTATCAATAAAATTTTTTAACTCTTTAAAATTTTATAAAATTTATAAAATAATATTATGAAATTTTTTCAAATAATTAATTTATTATTTATTATAACAGTAATTCTTAATTAATTTTGAAATCTTAAATAATTTTTTTTCAAATTTAAAAAAATATTGTTGACAATCTTTTTTTGGTGTATAATTAAATAAGAAAGAGATTATTAAATTTTTTAAATAAAGTCGTTGGCTGAAAAAGTTAATTTTGATCTCTCGGAAAAAATAGAGATCAAATCAGCCTATATAAAAATTATTTAATTGAGAGGAGGTGAAAACAAAATGGCAAAGAAGAAGAAAGGTAAGAAGAAAAAGAGATAATTACCGAAATTTTCGGTAATGAGAAAGTTTAGAAACTTTCTAAAACAGAAAACCCCAATTGTTAAACAAGAGGGGTTTTCTGTTTTAGAAGTAATATAAAAGTTATATTTTAATAAAAAAATTTTGCTTAAAATAAAGATTTTTGAGGGTTTTCTAGCTCTTTTTGAGAAAATACCTTTATCTTCCCATATTCCCCATCATAGCCACCAATTCTTTCAACTTCACCGTGGCGTGCTTTGATAATTCCTTGAGCAATTAATTTAGGCATTATTTTAAAAAGTTCATCTTCATTTAAATTTATCAAGATATTTAATTCGCTTTCATCTTTTTTTATTAAATCAAAATACAAATCAGTAACTCTTTTAGTATTTTTATTTTGCTGATAGACTTCAGCAATAATTTCTGAGAGTGGAATTAAACTCTTAAAACTAATTTGTTCTTGACTGTTGATAACTTTTTCTCGGTCAGCTAAGTTATCCACACGATTAAGAACGCCGATGGTTAATGGTTTTTTACATACTGGGCAAATGCCGTGATGCTTCTTTGTCTCCGCTGGCATAAAACTAACTCGACATTGACGATGCCCATCTAAATGATATTTTCCTTCCTCAGGGAAAAATTCAATAGTGTATAAAAATTTTTTCTTATCTTTATTTTTTATAATTTGATAAATTTCTGCATAAGTAAAATTTTCTAAATCAAAAACATTGGCTTCCCGAGCAATCATTTGACCAGAGTGGGCATCAGAATTGGAAATTAAAGTGATTTTATCTAAAGCGCTTAAGCGCCAATTCATTAACGGGTCGCTGCTCAAGCCTGTCTCAATGGCATAAATATAAGGTGTTAACTCTTCAAAACATTCTTTTAGAGAATTAAAACCAGAATTTGAACCAAAAACTGAAAACCAAGGAGTCCAAGCATGGGCGGGAATAACCATGATTTTTTTATCAACGTCTAAACAAATTTTTAAAAGCTCTTTGGCATCTAAACCCAAAATTGGTCGGCCATCAGATTTTAAGTTACCAATGGTTGATAGCCTATTATTTAATTTTCCCGCGACTTCAAGTGAAGGTGCAAAAATAACTAAATGCAAACGGCGAACTTTTCCATTTTTAGAATAGATACAAGAAATTTCTGTGGAAAATAAAAATTTGATCCCTGTCTGAGAATTTTTTATTTGATAAATCCCAGACTTAACTTCTATTAAATTATCTTGAAGGTGTTTGAACCAAGCGGGGTGAGTAAAATCTGCCGTGGCCATCAAATTTACTCCTTTAATTTTTGCCCACTTCTCAATTTCAAAAAGATCCAGGTTTTTTGAAGTAGCCCGGGAATATTTGGAGTGCAGATGTAAATCAGCGATAACTTGCATATGATAATTATTAAGCTTTAACTCATTATAAGCATTAATTGGAAAAATAAAAAGAGTACCACAGTCTTGGCGATGGCCTACTCTCCCAAGTCTAATGACTTAGTACCATCAGCGCTAGAGGGCTTAACTTCTGTGTTCGGGATGGGAACAGGTGTTACCCCTCTGCTTGGATCACCAAGACAGTGATACTCTTTTATTTATTAAATTAACTTCCAAAGTTTTTGGTGGTTACTTTGATTAATTAGTACTCCTCAGCTAAAACCCTTACGGGTCTTACACTTAGAGCCTATCACCGTTGCTCCGCAACGGAAACCCCAAATCTCAAATCCCAATTTCCAAACAAATTCCAAATTCTAATTTTCAATTTCCAAAACATTAGTTTTGTTCATTGGTTCTTAAAACTTTGGTTATTATTTGGTTCTTGGTTATTTGGTACTTGGTATTTCTGTTGCGAAGCAACAGCTTTACCTGATCATCTCTCAGGAATCTATAACGAATTCTAATCTTGGGGAAGGTTTCACACTTAGATGCTTTCAGCGTTTATCCTCACCGAACGTAGCTACCCAGCAATGCCCTTGGTAGGACAACTGGTAGACCAGAGGTTCGTCCTTCTCGGTCCTCTCGTACTAGAGAAGAATCCCCTCAAAATTCGAGCGCCCGTGGTAGATAGGAGACCGACAATATTGTTACATCTACAATTAATAAATTTAACAATTAGATGACGTAAACATTTCTGTTACGCTCTGCATGTCGCCATGCAGTTCGGACTATATCTTCTCCAAAATAATCGGAGTCTAGCATGTAGTCTCTGAGGGTTTTAAAATCTTTATTAATTCTTCTTTTTTCCTTAAACGATATTTGCCTTTTATATTCATTTGATAAGCAAGTTTAATAATTTGCTTTAAGCCCCGTTTTGTACAATGTTTACCATCCTTAATTAAATGTACTACCTTAGCAAATAAATTAAAACTTTTTTGCTTAATTGAATAAAGGCGATATTTCTTGAAAAAGGGAATAATGATATTAATTAAATCATCTCGATTACGAACCACGTATACGTAAGTTGTATCCTTTAAATTCTTCGCATGATTGGTCTTGATATAGCCACAAGCAAAATATTTTTTTATTTCAATTAAAGTATTAATCCTTAAATAACTCTGATTAATATGAAATTCCGGTATGACTTTAATATTTTGCTTCATGCGTGGATCTTTGTAAAAAGCGATATGGAAAGTTCCTTCGCCTTCAACAAAACCTACGATATACCATGGATCGAGAAAAGATTTCAATCTTCCCTGCTGGTTGTCTGCACTCAACACATTTTTACTCATACTAAAATTATAGCACAAGTAGTGTGAGATTCTCAAGTCTCACTCCTTTGAGACTTTACAGAGTTCCCAGCATATAGCTAGATTTATAGACAGCGCGGTTTTTGGCTTAAATTAGCCAAAATATTCCACTGTCTCACGACGTTCTGAACCCAGCTCGCGTACCGCTTTAATTGGCGAACAGCCAAACCCTTGGGACCTTCTTCAGCCCCAGGATGCGATGAGCCGACATCGAGGTGCCAAACCCTGCCGTCGATATGGACTCTTGGGCAAGATCAGCCTGTTATCCCCGGAGTAACTTTTATCCGTTGAGCTTCCGCCGTCCTACTTCGATTGTTCCGCTTACGCAGAACGATACGGTCGGATCACTAACTTCTGCTTTCGCAAATGGTCGACTGGTAAGTCTTCCATTAAAGCTGGCTTATGCGTTTGCACGACAGATCCCGTTTCCATCGGGACTTAGCCAACCTTTGTAAACGCCTCCGTTACTTTTTGGGAGGCAACCGCCCCAGTTAAACTACCCACCAGATACTGTCTTCCCACCGGTTAACGGTAAGGAATTAGAATTAAAAACAAATCAGGGTGGTGTCTCATTGTCGTCCCGCTTGCGCGGGACTCCCACCTACGCTGAACAGATTTACCCCTAACTCAATACCAAGTTGTAGTAAAGCTTCACGGGGTCTTTTCGTCTAACCACGGGTAACGAGCATCTTTACTCGTCTTGCAATTTCACCGAGTCCCTCGTTGAGACAGTTCTCAAGTCGTTATGCCATTCGTGCAGGTCGTAACTTACACGACAAGGAATTTCGCTTATTTATGTTATTCTTTTATTGAAGTATGGTCATTTCTGCCATACTCTGCGTGTCGCCACGCAGATCGGACTATATCTTTCCCACACCAATTTGGTGCGAGATTTGGCGTATAGTCTCTGAGGATTTCCGCCAAAGACGGATCTTTCCTGCTGATCGACCGCAGTCAAAAATTTTTACCTATTTGGTATTTTGACATACTCGGTTTTTCCAGCATATAGCCAAATTTTACTAAGGCAGCAACTTCGCTATTTCTAACGAAGAAATTCCTTTTCTACCTTAGGACGATTTATTTATGTTAGCTCATAGTCGCCTATGAGATCGGACTATTTCATCCACGCTTTTCCGGGCGGAAAATGCGAGGTTTGGCGTATAGTCTCTGAGGATAATTTTGGAGCGATAACTGATAATCATTAATTGAATATTTTCTCTTTCTGCCTTTGCCTTTGTTTAATTTCTCTCTTAATAAGATTATTTTTTGCAGACCGGCTTGAGTCAAGTGTTCCTTATTTTTAACCATCTCTGCAATTCTTTTGAAAAGAGAAAAATTTTTTTTCTTTGATTCGGATAAAAAACCGAATCTGTTAAAAAAGGGGATTACTCTTTCCATAATTGATGTCGGATTGGAAACAACAAAGTAAGAAATTCCATCTAATCTTCGCTGTAACCTGCCGCATTCCAAGTATCTCTTAAATAGGGCAAGAATAGTTCTTTCCTTTTGAGAAATATTAAAGGTTAGAACAACTTGCCAACCCATAGTATGGTCTGATCTCTTTCTAAGAGATACATTAAAGCTCCCTTCTCCATCTGAAAATCCAGCTAGATAATAACCTGTTTGAACAGGAATATTTTTAAGCCAAAATGATTGTTTCATGCTTTTATTCCTTTCTCTCCAAAATTCTTTCCTGCGGATTACCTTCCGATAATTATTTATCTATTTAAGGATTGTTACTACCCTTTATAATAAATATAGATTAGTACCTTAAACATAAGAAGGCTTCCCCGCATATAGCCAAATTTTATAACTACAATCGTCACTTATAGTTATCGCCGGCGTTCATCAGCGCTTAGGTTCACCCCGTAAAGGGATTCCCTTAACGTTCTGACACTGGCCAGGCATCAGCCCCTATACCTCTCCTTACGGATTGAGCAGGGACCTGTGTTTTTGATAAACAGTCGCTTGAGATACGTTCGCTGCGTCCCACCTTCCAATATATTGCTATACTGTATGGCAGGAAGTGCTTATTCCGAAGTTACGCACGCTTTTTTGCCGAGTTCCTAAACGAGGGTTCTCTCGTGCACCTGAGGCTTCTCGCCTCACCTACCTGTGTCGGTTTACAGTACGGTTACTTAAAACTTTAAACTCTTAGAGGTTTTTCTTGACAATCTTTTTTCTTATGTTGACCTTGGCCGAGGCCGCAATCTCCTGACAATTTTCATCTTTAATGTCCCCCTGGATTTGCCAAAGGAACAAATTACTTACTACCAACGTTTATAACCAAAAAACGCATAAAAATTAAAATTGTGTCACCCCATCAATAATTTTAAGTAGGACAGGAATATTAACCTGTTTTTCCATCGCCTACGCCTTTCGGCCTCGGCTTAGGACCGCCTAACCCTGGGTTGATTTGCATTGCCCAGGAAACCTTAGGTTTTCGGTGCCCCGCTTTTTCAGCGAGGTTTTTGTTACTTATACCAACATTCTCTCTTCTATTTCCTCCACTCAATCTCACGATTGAACTTCATTGGAAATAAAATGCTCCTCTACCACACCAGCGCTTCGCGCTGGAAATCCCAAATTCCAATTTCCAATTTTCAAATAAATTCTAATTACCTAAAATTCAATTTCCAAAATTTTTAGGTTTTGGTAATTGAATATTGGTACTTCGGTTATTATTTGTAATTTGGTACTTGTTGCTTGGTATTTCTAGTGCGAAGCACTAGTATTCCCATCTTCGGTACTAAGTTTAGCCCCGTTAAATTTTTGGCGCAAAACAACTTGACCAGTGAGCTATTACGCTTTCTTTAAAGGATGGCTGCTTCTAAGCCAACCTCCTAGTTGTCCAAGTCGTAATACCGCCTTATACACTTAACTTCACTTCATTTTAAAATAAAATGAAATGCCATTGTTCCGAAGAACAATAGAGATTTAGGGACCTTAAATGGGGATTATGGGCTGTTTCCCTTTTGACTGATGAAGCTTAGCCCCCATAGTCTGACTCCTCTTGTAAAGAGAGATGGGATTCGGAGTTTGGTTAGACCAGGTAAGGTTTCCCACCCTGATCCATTCAGTGCTCTACCCCCATCTTCTATCAAGAAGGCTAGCCCTAAAGCTATTTCGAGGAGAACCAGCTATCTCTGGGTTCGATTGGAATTTCTCCTCTAACCACAGCTTGTCCCACAGTTTTGCACGACTGACGGGTTCGGGCCTCCAGCCTGTTTTACCAGACCTTCACCCTAGCAATGGTTAGCTCACCCAGTTTCGGGTCTTGTATGTGCTGCCTTTTAAAAATTTATCAATCAGCCCCGAGGGGTTAATTGAATAAATTATTAAATACGCCCTATTAAGACTCGCTTTCGCTCTACCTCCTCCCGCGTCGCGGGATTAGATGAGCAACACACAACAAACTCGTTGGTTCATTCTTCAATAGGCACGCAGTCGCGCTCCGCTATCGCTATGCGCTCCAAATCCCAATTTTCAATTACCAATTTTCAAACAAATCCTAATTACCAAAATTTCAAATTCTAAACTACTAAGTTTTAGTCATTGAAAATTGGTGCTTTGGTTATTATTTGTTATTTGGTACTTGATGTTTGGTATTTAGAGCGGAACGCGCAGTGATAACGGAGCGTTCCTGCTCTTTGTAAGCAAATGGTTTCAGATACTATTTCATCCCCCTCACCGGGGTACTTTTCACCTTTCCCTCACGGTACTTGTTCACTATCGATCACCAAAAGTATTTAGCTTTAGCGCATAGTCACGCTTAATTCTTCCAGGATTTCACGAGTCCTGAAATACTCAAGAATAATTACGGTAGAGCTAAAACCCCTTTCGCGTACAGGACTATCACCTTCTCTGGTTGGCCGTTCCAGGCCATTCTGCTAGGGAAGTTTTACTTCTTCCTACCCTACATTAGAACCATAAGTTCTAAAAAGTAATCATCTTTCTACCCCTCTTAAGGCATTAATCTTATGGATATTGTACTGCTAATTATCTTGTCTTGCGACTAAATAATTTTGCAGCCGATCCTTAAAAAGTTTGAGCTGTTCCCTTTTCGCTCGCCACTACTTAGGGAATCAGCAAATCACAAATCGCAAATCGCAAATCAAAATATGATTAGCGATAAGCAAGCTGCAATTTGCACTTGTTCTCTTTTCCTCCGGCTACTAAGATGTTTCAGTTCGCCGGGTTATCTTCATTATCCTATGAATTCAGATAATGATGCTCCGCACTTCAATGTGGAGCGGGTTGCCCCATTCGGAAATCTCCGGATCACAGGTTGCTTGCCACCTCCCCGAAGCTTATCGCAGGCTGCGACGTCCTTCATCGTCTTTTGGTGTCTAGGCATCCACCATCTGCTCTTATTTGTAACCACCAAAAACTCTAGAAATTAATTTTATGGTGTAAATTTATTGATGCTTTGTTACCTATTATTAATTTTCAAGGTTCAAGCCATTTAAAGGCTTTCTTAAATAGTTAATGACTACTTATAAAAATCTTTAAATTGGCACTAAAAAATCCGCTTTCGAGCGGATTACCTTTGCCTCACCCTAAAAATGGGCGCTCATCCGCTTGTTTTCTTTTTTTTAAGCAATTTTTGTAAATTTTTCAACACTTTTTCTTAATGATTAATTGTGGATAACTCTATCTTAATCGGCATTATATAGTATAGATAAAGATTAAAAGTTTGTCAAATAGAAAACGCAAATATACGCAGATATGATGTCAGCCTCGCCAACTTCGGCTAGGCTGGCAAATTACCGCCAATGACTCGCAGATATCTGCGTTAAATCTGCGTACATCCGCGTCCTATCTGCGCCTGCCCGCCTCTGGCGGGGTTATCAGCAAAATATCTGCGTGGTCATCCGCGTATTGACTTTTTGTAAAACTGTACTACACTACAAAATAAGCAAAAAGAACCTTGAAAATCAAAAAAGAAGGAGAGTAAAATGAAGCACCTAATCACAGTACTCGCGGTGATCATTCTGGTCGCCAATTTCGTTTCTGCTCAACCGCCGGATACGTTGTGGACAAAGACGTATGGGGGAAATAATGAGGAAGAAGGGTATGGTGTATACCAAACTTCAGACGGAGGGTATATCTTAACTGGGGAAACCTACTCCTATAGTGCAGGCCAGGCAGATGTATATCTTGTAAAAACTAACATCGATGGCGATACCTTATGGACAAAACATTACGGGGGAATTCAAATCGATTATGGTTATAGTGTAAAAGAAACCATTGACGGGGGCTATATCGTAACTGGCTTTACAAGTTCATTTGGATTAGGTGGATACAACTTTTATCTAATAAAGACTGACAATAACGGCGATACCTTATGGACAAAAACTTATGGCGGGCAAGATAATGATTATGCTTACGAAGTTCATCAAACTCTAGACAATGGTTTTATCATAGTTGGTGAAACAGTGTCATATGGAAATGGCAGCCAAGTTTTACTTGTCAAAACAGACGTCAGTGGTGATACTTTGTGGACAAAGACATATGGGGGAAGTGGTAACGAACAAGGGTATAGCGTTAAACAGACAACAGATGGTGGATATATAATTACTGGTGGCACCACGTCTTATGGCTATGGAAATACTGACGTTTGGCTGATCAAAACTAATTCTAATGGTGATACTCTATGGACCAAGACGTTTGGTGGCACTATGGGTGACTTTGGACGGTCGGTCCAACTAACAAATGACAATGGTTTTATAATAGCTGGTTATACCAACTCTCTTGGTCCCGAGACCTATGATTACTATTTAGTCAAAACCAATGCAAATGGTGATACTCTATGGACTCATACTTATGGAAACCCATATGTAAACGATTATGGCAGGAGCGTTCACCAAACCGATGATGATGGGTATATTATTTCTGGCTACGCTGGTTACACATATGACCTTTATTTAGTAGGGTAAAGTTTGATAAATCGGACCTAAGATGATATTTTAATCTTAGGTATGAAGTTAAAATGTCCTCAATGTCAAAGTAGAGATTTTTGGCGCCTTGGTGACGGTAGATTTAAATGTCAACATTGCGGTCAAAGATTTTCCAAACCCAGAAGCCAATTAACAATTACAGTTAATCTTTTAAGGCAAATTGTCTCTGAATTTTTACTTGAACATTCCACCAATGTTATTCTTAGTAGAATTAAGATTTCTAAATACCAATTGTTAAAAACCTTAACTTTGCTTAGAATAGCCATAACCAAAGATGTGCCTAAGGTATTTTTTGGGATAGTGGAGGTTGACGAAACATATTTAGGTGGTCAGATGAAGAACAAAAGATTAAAAGAGAGGCGTAAATTAGGCAAAAATCGCAGAGGTTTTGGTACGGTTAAACAACCAGTCTTCGGGATTTTATGCCGCCAAGGTAAAGTCTGGGCCGAGGTTGTTAAAGACATTGAAGCTAAAGATCTTCATCCGCTAATTGAAAAACAGGTTAAGAAAGGCACCACAATTTGTTCTGATACTTGGCGAGGCTACACCGGTATTGCTGCTAAAGGTTATGTCCATCGTTTAGTCCGTCATCACAAAAAAGAGTATTCTGACAAGAAGGGCAATCACATTAATGGCTTAGAAGGATTCTGGGGCTACCTCAAAAGAAAACTGGCAGCTAAAGGTGGTGTTAGAAGAATTAGGCTGCCACTATACCTCGGAGAATATGTCTGGAGATACAATCACCGACAGCTATCTTTTAAAGAGCAAGAAAACCTTTTATTTAAGCTAATAATTAAACATTTTTAGTCCGAATAATTGAACTTTACCCTATATTATGATTGAAGTAGCCCAACATCAGCAGCTTTGTAAAAGAAAGTCGGGCTTTGGCTCGTATTACCTGAAGATTAAACAAAGAAAAGGGACAGCGACTGCGGCTGTGGCTA
>Ga0315280_10004982_pt1 | contig 19267 bp, 14 predicted proteins | sample YL17G06_40_MG_FD_203697 | JGI IMG/M metagenome (GOLD analysis project Ga0315280, IMG submission 203697) | Sediment microbial communities from Yellowstone Lake, YNP, Wyoming, USA - YL17G06_40 | ecosystem: Environmental > Aquatic > Freshwater > Lake > Sediment | place: USA: Wyoming | collected... | reverse complement strand
TAAGTGACGCACTCATATCCAACGAAAAATTCGTTAGGAAATTATCCCGCGCATCTGCATATTAACTTTTCAAAGAGCCAAACTCGTGATTCGTCGCTCGTGACTCGTGTTTCGATTTGCGATTCACAATTCACTATCCACGATTCACGAAATGGAGACGACCGGGGTCGAACCGGCAACCTCCGGCTTGCAAAGCCGGCGCTCTCCCAGTTGAGCTACGTCCCCGGGACCCGCTTCGCGAAAATCCGAAGCACGAAATCCGAAATACGAAACAAACTCAAAATTCGAATTTTCAATCGCCCAAAAACCATTTCGAACATTTGAATTTCGGTAATTCGATATTGTTTCGAATTTCGATATTAGGATTTCGAATTTCCTTTGGCCAAAGGCCAAAGGTTAGTGGGCCCGGGTAGATTCGAACTACCGACCTCACGCTTATCAGGCGTGCGCTCTAACCAACTGAGCTACGAGCCCGAACAAATTGGCGATTTCCAATTGTCAAATGCCGATTGTAAATCGCAAATCGAAAATCGTCAATCGACAATCAAGTTGGGCTCGTAAGTTTACCTATAAACTTAATAAAGAGCAATAAAAAAACCGCTGCTCAAACTGCCAGCGGCTTTATAATACGGGCATAAATGTACCCGTCAGCAGTTTAAGTCACAAATTTACGAATTAGTAAAATTTCTTTCAAAACCCAAACCTCTATCTTTTGGCAGGCCGGCACACGCTCCAGCCCACTTCTTATATATAGAGTCTATTACTGTATCGGCACATAGTCAAGTCTTTTTTAAAAATTTTTTTCATTTCCACCTCTTATCCTTTTACTACTACAAATTCCGATAATTGTTCGCCTATCAGGATAATAGTTCGCATTTTTGCCTTCTTTTCTATAAGTCAATATCTATAGGCATCTTACGACAGCTAACCTTATTGGTTTTAGCCGCAGAGGATACAGAGAGAATAAAAGTAAAAAAGCAATTCGAAGCACGAAATCCGACACAAAGAAGGCATAGGGGCGTCATTTTTTTGAGAGCCAGTCGTTGAGGTTTTTTGCGAGGATTTGGACGTCCTTTTTGGCCATAATGTGGTTGATAATGACGGGGGGGATTTTGAGCCTGAGCATTGCCTTGTGCGCCCTCTGCCAGAGACGGGCACGCTTAGCATCGGAGTCGGCAAGGTACAATTCGCTGACCAGCTCACCGAGCTTAGCGAGCAATATAGCATCGAGGTTGCTGTAGTAATTGCTGATTACGTCTTTTTGGTAATCAGAGTATTCCTGTTTGGCCATTGTCCGACTCACATATTACGCATATCACAGAACGATAGAATATTACCACCAAGTCGCAAAGATACGAAGAATTTTCTGCGTTTTTTCAGACGCGGATTCCTTCGACAAGTTCAGGACGAAGTGACACTGATTTACACAGGATTAACACGGTATTTTTATGGCCACGAAAAAGCACAGGTAAAAGGACATCAGGAAAGCAGGTTATCAGAAAGAAAGGTATCAGGTGATTAGTTGATTAGTGAATTGGCGATAACGTCGCGAGGCGGTGACTTTTAATTGATTATTGATAACTGATTATTTTTGGAGATTGCCACGGCCTATAAGGCCTCGCAATAACGGGGGCGGAGCTGATACTCAGGATGATTACAAATCCTCATCAAGTATATGGCCGAGGCGGTATTTTTTGGTCCTCAAATAGTCGATATTATGCTCGGTGAGCGGGGCCATCAGTGGTATCTGCTCAACAATCCTTATGCCATAAACCTCAAGACGGCTTATCTTCTTCGGATTGTTGGTGAGTATCCGTATCTTCCGCAGCCCCAAATCCCGGCAGATTTGAGCACCAATCCCATAATCGCGCCTGTCAGGCATAAAGCCCAGCTTTATGTTGGCCTCAACGGTATCGAGCCCCTGCTCCTGAAGCTTATACGCGCGAAGTTTGTTTCTCAGACCGATGCCCCTGCCCTCCTGCCGCAGATAAATCAAAGCACCTTTCCCCGCCTCTTCAATCATTTTCAGTGCGGTTATCAACTGATAGCCGCACTCGCAGCGCTGCGAATGAAATAAGTCGCCGGTCATACACTCCGAATGGACTCTGACCAGGACCGGCTCCTGGTGCTCTATGGGCTGACCATTCTGGTCAAGTTGGCCGATGTCACCTTTACATAATGCCAGATGCGGCTCAGCCGAGGTTATGCTCTCGTATGCAATAAGCTTAAACTCGCCGTAGTCGGTAGGCAAATTAACACACTCGATGCGCTTAATCTGGCTTTCACGCTGGAGGCGATATTCAATCAGCTTGGCGATTGAAACAATCTTGAGGTTGTGTTTTTCACAGAACTCCAGCAATTCGGGGACTCTGGCCATTGAGCCATCGTCACTCATAATTTCACATATAACGCCGGCAGGTTTCATACCGGCCAACCGCATCAAATCAACCGTCCCTTCAGTCTGTCCTGCCCGAACAAGGACGCCGCCTTCGCGAGCACGCAGCGGAAATATATGACCCGGACGAACAAGGTCGGCAGGTCTGGCATCGTCGGCAATCGCAGCCTGGACCGTCTTTGCCCGGTCAGCCGCGCTGATACCGGTGGTTACACCCTCGGCTGCATCGATACTGACCGTAAACGCCGTTCCGAAAAGTGCTGTGTTCTCAAGTGTCTGCGGATAAAGACCGAGCGAATCGCACTTCTGGGCAGTTAACGGCAGACAAATAAGACCTCGTCCGAATTTGGTCATAAAGTTGATAGTCTGAGGCGTCACTTTTTCGGCTGCGCAGACCAGGTCGCCTTCGTTCTCACGGTCTTCCGCATCAACTAAGACAATCATTTTGCCCCCCCGAAGCTCTTCGAGAATTTCCGGTATTTCGCTAAATTGCATGGCCATTCGTTAGTTTTGAATTTTTAGTTTTAAGTTTTGAGTCTCAGTAACTCGTGTTCTTCAATATAACGGCTTCCGCTCCGGATGTAAATAAGTGTTGCCAGGATAGCACTTCCGGCAGCTGACCACCAGAGGACCCGCAAGAACCAAATCCAGCCAGGCAAAATACCAGAAACCTCAGGAGCAATCAGAATTCCTCCTACCATCGAAAGCTGCAGCACCGTGGCAACTTTGCCGATAAAGACCGGGGCGATGCGAATTTGCGAGGTAATAAAATAAACAATTACAAAGCCTATGAGCAAAAACAGGTCTTTGCCGATTATTAAAACGACCACCGTTGGCGGCAACAGAACATTGCCAACATGGCTTCGCTCCGAGGATAGCAGCAGACACGCACAGGTCATAAGCAGCTTGTCGGCAAGGGGGTCAAGAAATGTACCGAGCGTAGTAATCTGTTTTTTCCTGCGGGCAAAATAACCATCAAGGACATCGCTAATCGTCATAAATACATAAATGAGAATCGCAATATATCGCATAACGCTGCGCTGGCCGGGACTTAGGGCCAGGTCATTTATCTTCAACATACAACTGACAAATGGCACTATCAGCAAAATCCTTAGAATCGTAATCCGACTGGCCCAGTTCAATTTCATAGCACTTCAACCGCAAATAACCAGCCTACCCTTTCTCTCGTCCGTCTTCGGCCCGCCAAAGGCGGGTAACTACATCGGCCAACATACTAAATCTCTGCACTGAATTTAGCAACAGAATATTGCTTGATGTGAACCGACACATTGATATAATTGCAGCGCTTTTTTGAGGACAGGGAAATGGCAGTACTAAATGTCAATATCGACCACGTTGCTACGGTAAGGCAGGCACGCAGGGCCGACGAGCCGGACCCCGTTTGGGCAGCGGTTGAGTGCGAGCTGGCTGGAGCAAACGGAATCACTGTTCACCTGCGTGAGGATAGACGGCATATATGTGACCGTGATGTTCGGCTGCTAAAGGAAACGGTGGCCTGCAAGCTGAACCTCGAGATGTGTATGGCTGGGCCGATAGTCAGAATCGCCGAGGAAATCAGGCCGGACCAGGTTACGTTAGTTCCCGAAAAAAGGGCCGAGCTAACCACTGAAGGAGGACTCGATTGCGCTAAATATAAAAAACGCCTCGCTGAAGTCGTCAGAAGAATGCACAAAAAAGGAATTCTGGTTAGTGCGTTTATCACCCCCGATAAAAAGCAGATAACCGCAGCGGCACAGACCGGCTGCGACGCTGTCGAATTGCACACCGGTAGGTATGCAAACGCCAGAACACAAAGGGCAGTCAAAAAAACTCTAATAGAGCTGGAGGCCGCCAAAGACTTCGCAATGGAAAATAATCTTATCGTTCACGCAGGTCACGGCCTGACATACCGCAATATCGCTGGCGTTGCACGCATCAAGGGTCTTTGCGAATTAAATATCGGCCACAGCATAATATCCAGAGCGGTCTTCGTAGGTATAAGACAGGCAACTATCGAAATGATAAGGTTGATAAATAAATTCAGTCGTTAGTGGTCAGGGTCTAATCGCCAGGTCCTTTTTAGTAATCGATAAATAGCTATCACTAAGGAAGGAGCTTAAGATGTTCACAGGGGCAATGGTGGCGTTGATAACGCCTTTTCAGGATGGCAAAATTGATTTCGAAACTCTCGATGAATTAGTCGATTTTCAGGTTGAAAGCGGCATAGATGCGATAGTGCCGGTAGGCACAACCGGCGAATGTCCGACCCTCAGTCACGATGAACACAAGAAGGTCATCGAGAGGGTCGTCAAGGCCGTTGGCGGACGGGTGCCGGTGATTGCAGGAGCCGGCTCAAACAGCACCGCCGAGGCAATTGAGCTTACCACATTTTCAAAAAAGGTCGGCGCCGATGCGACCCTGCAGGTCTGCCCATACTATAATAAGCCCACGCAGGAGGGCTTTTATCAGCATTTCAAGGTAATCGCCGAGGAGGTTGACCTGCCGATGGTGCTGTATAACATACCAGGCCGATGCGGCGCAGGCCTGACGCCCGAGACAGTCGCGCGCCTGGCCCAAATCGAAAACATCGTGGCAATTAAAGAAGCCACCGGAAGTCTCGACCAGGCCAGCGAAATCGCAATGCGGTGCGACATAACAATAATCTCCGGCGATGATTCACTCACGCTGCCGCTGGCTTCCGTAGGCGGCAAGGGCGTCATAAGCGTGGTGGCGAACATTGTGCCTGCCGACGTGAAGGCGATGACGGATTTGATTCTCGAAGGCGATTTTGTTTCGGCTCTTAAATGGCACAAAAAACTATTTACTTTAAGTAAAAATATGCTCGGTCTTGCAACCAACCCGATACCCATCAAGGCAGCAATGGCTATGCTGAATATGGCTTCTGAGGAGATGCGACTTCCGATGACGCCGCTTGAAGAAAGCAAAAAGGCCGTTCTCCGCCAGACCTTGAAGGACTACGGCCTGATGAGTTGATAAGCGTCAGTGTTCCTGTCGGCAGATTCAAGAACTACTTTCGTGGCGGAGCAGCCGGTTTGGGCTGACCTGGCTGTTTCTGCATAGTGGTGCGCATATTTGTCGTGAAAATCATCAAATCAGGCATGTTTCGGCGGAAACGCTGCACGGCCTCGGGGCTAAAATTCGCCCCTTCCATAATGTCCAGGATGCTCAGAGTTGGCAGCCGCTCAAGATAAACAAGAGCCTCATCTGTGAAGTTGCCGGTGATGTATAGACGGCCAAGTTTGTTCATATTAGCCAAGTGCAACAATCCTTTGTCGGTGATTTTTTCGCCACCTATCGAAAGATTCCAAAGGTTGGTCAAGCCAGAAATGTTCTTTAATCCATCATTGGTGATGCCGCTGTGAGATACTTGCAGTGTTGTCAGTTGTGTGAGGTTTGCCAGACAGGCTAGGTCGGAATCGTGCAGTGGTTCCCGCACAATCTTTTGCTTGTCAACCCGTCTGGCTTTGGTTGATAAGGAGAGGTCATCAAGTTTGATGAGTTTGGATAAGTTCAGGCCAGAATCGTCCTGCCGGACTCTCTGTAAGTTCAGCGTTCTAGATTCGGCAATTGGTTAAGGCAGGACAATCCCCCAATCGTTATGTTTGCATCATTTACACTCAGGTTCTGCAGGCTCTTCAAGGCAGTTAGTTTTGCTAACCCTTTATTTGTTACATTTGTGCAGCCGAACAGCCACAGTTGCTTTAGATTGGTCAGTTTTGCGATGTAGTCTATCCCGGCGTCGTTGATACCGATACTGCCGATTGTAAGCTCTTCGAGCAATTTGCACTTTGCAAGTTCTGCGACACCTTTATCGGTGTAGTAACCCTTGTCCCTGTTTGGGTCAACATAATGCGCTCTAGCTATATCAAGATGCTTGAGCATCCTCAGTTCACCAAGGAAGCTTAACCCAACGTCACTTATCCCTTTGTGCGGCAAATTTAGATATTCAATCGACTTGTTCTGGCAAAGATGAAAAAGGCCTTTGTCGGTCACCTTTGAATGACCGATGTCAAGCTTTCTCAGTGAGGGCAATTGCTTAAGACAGATGATGCCATCATCGGTAATTGCTTCTACCCAATATAGGGCCAAACTTTCGAGATTAGGAATATTCGAAAGATAAACGAGGGCTTTGTCTGTCAAATGCGGCAGGTGGCTAAGGTTCAGTATCTTGAGAGAGGTAACGTCTTTGAGATAAACCATACCGGCATCTGTAAAGTTCTTGCCGGAGAGCATCAGGTATCGCAGGGATGGCAGTTCGGCTAAATGGGCCAATCCTGCGTTGGTCATTCGGCCCTGGCCGAGAGCCAGCTCCTCAAGCGACGTTAGGTTGGCAAGATTCTGCAAACCGGCGTCTGTCAGCCGATTTTCTCCTATGTACAACCCCTTGAGGGATTTTAGCTGAGCTACCTCGCCGAGGCCTTCATCGGTAAACACTTTGGATATTGACAGATACTCAAGAGATTTCAGACTGTGTAGGAGTTTTATACCTTTGACTGAGATGGCTGTGTCCTCAAGCTGCAGGGACTTCAGGCCCGTCAGGTGAGCAATGTGGGGCATACACCTGTCATCGGGCTTGGGACTGGGTGGCGGCAGCTCGTAGATAGTCAATTTGTAAAGGTCATCGGGAAGCAGGTTAGAAAGAGGCGACAAGTCGTGCAGGCCGTCCTTGCCGACAAAAAGTGCAAGCCGTTTGCCCGCCGGGACGTTCACATCTCCCTTCGCCGGTCCAAGGCTCTTCCACTGTGCTCCGTCCTCCGTCCAGTAGAAAAAACTCTGGATTTGTCTGACGACATTGGCATCCTGGATAAGAAGATTGCCCAGCGAGCGGTCCTTTGGGAAGTGGATAACTCGTTCTTTTGCCTGTGATGTTGTGATTTGCTCTTGTTTCGTTTGATACCTTCGGAGCAATTCCAAAACGCTCGACTGCTTTTCATCAACAGCACCGCGTGAAATTTTAACTGAATAGAGGAACATAAAAGCTATGCAGATTAAAAATGAGATAATGAAATTCTTAATTGAGTATTTCATAGACATACTAACGCCTCCTTATTTGCGGCTGCTTTGTTGTTTTTTGCTGTGTTTGATAGGCCTGCATAGTGCAAGGCACAGTAACAATTACGCCGGGAATCTTTTCTTTCAGGCGGGCCACGCCTGCCATAGTTACTTTTGATTTATCCAGACGCAGTTCTTTGAGCAAGGATAGACCCTCAAAATGTTTGAGGCCTTCATCGGTTATGTTTGAACAATCGCTTATATAAAGATGCTCAAGAGATTTTAGTTTCCCAAAGTGCGCCATACCGGCATCGGTGAATAGAAACCGGTGAGGAGATTGAACCACAAAGTTAAGGGTCGTCAATGAGACAAGATTAGATAAATTGGCGATGGTTTTATCGTCGAAATCAAAATCTATGTATTGCAGCCGAAGGACTTTTAGGGTTTTTATCTGTCCAATATGCAAAGTAGAATCTTCGGCGAAGTTTTCCGACGTAAACCTCAGGTCGGTTAGCTGCGGCAACTCTTTTAAGAAGGAAAAGCCCTTGCCATTTATATTAGTATTCCAGAAGCTAAGACTCGTTAGGGTCTTAATTTTTGATAGATTCGATAAAGCAGCTTCTGTAATTGGCATATTTTGTAAACTCAGTGATTTGAGATGCGGGCACTGCGCCAGTTTCTCTATGCCGCCGTCAGTTACGTTTCGGCTGGAAATTTCGAGATTTTCCAGAGATTTCATTTGAGCCAAGACAGGCATACTCTTATCGGTAACATCATCACCCCAGAGATTTATTTTCTTAAGTGCATCGAGAGCAGCCAAGTGTTCAATGCCCGCGTAGCTGGCGCCACGAGGTAAAGTCAATTCTTCCAATGACTTGAGGTTCTTTAAGTGGACCATCCCGGCACCAGTGATTTTCCCAATCGGTGACCTTTTCAAAAGATTTAACCGTCTTAATTTTTGGAGGTTACTTAAATGAGACAATCCGGCATCATTGACTGGCGAATCCTGGAGGTCTAATTCTTCAAGGTCTGTAAGAGCAGTAATATACGATAGGTCTCTGTCAAGATTAAGGTTTCGTAGAGCCGCGAGACTTAAGTAACGAAGCGATTTAAAGTTTTTTAGATTCGCAAGGCCGGCACTTACTTCGCTTCCGCCGATGCTTAATTGGGTTATCCATGTTAATTTCCCGATGATAGATAGTTTTTCATCGTTGACCATCAGGCCGCAGAAATTGAGATACTCAAGAGCAGGTAATTCTTGAAGAAGCGCTAACTCCTTGCTCTGGACATAGTCGGGTATGGCAAGGGCTTTTAGGTTCTTAAAGTTCTTTATGTATTTAAGACCTTTGGGTGTTAAATTACTCTCGTGGAAGAAAAGGACCTCCAGACCACTTAAGTGGGCAATTTGCGACAATAAATAGTCACCGACACCATCGCAGTTGTATAAGTTCAACATCTGGATATCATTGGGTTCTAAAACAATAAAGGGCTGTGTCTTTTGCCAGGCGTCACCTATTATGTCTAAACGAAGCATACCATTTGATGGAATTCTTATATCGCCTCGCGCTTCGCCTAAGTCCTTTTCAACCCAGCCGAAGACATAGTGCCACAGTCTTTCTTTTGTCGGCTGTCTTTTTACAAGATAAATATGACCAATCGAACGGTCTTTGGGAAAATGAACAACACGTTCTTTGCTCGGTGGTTTCTCGACCTTGGTTTGTGTTGTCTGGTATTTGCGAAGCAAGTCCGAGATTGTGGGACGTGTCTGGTCAGACGGTGCCGTGGGAATGTTCGAGGCCTCTGCCTGAAACGCACACAAACTCACAATGGCAACTACGATGAATTGGCTTTTTCTGATTTGCACTTCTCGTCCTTTCAACACATTGCTACCGGTTCACTCGCGGACGTTCTGTTCGGGGTTGTCCGGTCGCGGGGGCCCTTTGCTGCGTAGGGCGGTTACGGGCAGGTGCGCTACCGTCATTGATTCTGAGAGAATACAAATTCGGCAGCGCATCCTGCAGTCGCCGGATGGCTGCAGCACTAAAGGCAGTGTCGGAGTTGATTTCCAGGTTCTGCAGTTGCTTTAACCCTTCAAGAAAACGCAGACCCTGGTCTGTAATTTTGCCGCCGCTACTAAAGGCCATCTTACCTTCGTCGAAACTTCCAGAAATTGTCAAAAGATACAGCTTCTTCATACCTGTCAGCGATTCGAGCCCCTTGTCAGTCAAGCTGGGTCCGCCAATCACGAGACGTTCCATATTGGTTAGGCCGGCCAGAGATGTCATACCTTTGTCGGTGAAATCACTGGGGCCAATCTGGAGGTTGTTGAGTCTCTTTAGATTAGCTAAACACACCAGGTCGTCATCGGTAAACACCTCACCCGACCGCGGTGCGAAACTTAACATCAGGTCTTCCAGATTGTTTAAACCTGACAGGTCCAATATGGCGCTGCCGCGCCGCAGGTCATAGACGCACAACATTGTCAGGTTAGGCAGCGACTTTAGCTGGTTAAGGCCCGAGATAGTCAGGTTTAAGTCCGCGACTTGCAGGCTCGTCAAAAACTTTAGCCCCGCCAACTTTGCCAGTCCTTTGTCAGTAACATTATCACAGCCGAACAGCTGTAGTCTTTTCAAGTTAGTCAATTTCGCTACATGTTCCATCCCCGCATCGGTAACACCAACGCTGCCAATGCCGATTTCCTCAAGCAACCGGCACTTTGCTAATTCCGCTAGGCCTTTGTCGGTGTAATATTCCTTGTTCATTTTAGGGTCAATGTAATGAATCCGAGAAATCTCGAGGTGCCTGAGGTTCGTCAATTGCGCCAGGTAAGCCAGACCTGTATCGGTAATACCTTTCTGGTCCTGCGGCAGTTCGAGACGCTCAAGTGTCTTTATCTGCAACAGATACCCAAGCCCTCGGTCGGTGACCTGGGAGCTGCCGATTTCCAGTTTCTTGAGCGAGCGCATCTTTGACAGATGAGCGATGCCGTCGTCGGTGATATTCCTCATCCCGTGCAGGCAAAGACTTTCCAGATTCGGTATATCTGCAATATGAACGAGGCCGGCGTCAGTGATTCGAGCCACACCTTCATGATATGACAGTATCTTTAATGAGGGGATGTCCTTCAGGTGGGCACATCCGGCATCGGTGAAGTGAGGACCGCGGAGAAAAAGGTATTTCAGTCGCGGCAACCCGCGAAGGTGGATTAGGCCGGCATCACCCATTCGTTCTCCCCAGAGAGCCAGCTCTTCAAGCGAAGTCGCTTTACTGATGTGCTGTAAGCCGGCGTCCGTGATGCGGCTATCCATAGCCTCTATGTATAGTCCTCTCAACAAAGGCAGCTCAGCCACATAAGCCATACCTCTGTCGGTCACCCGATTGCACAAATGCAAGTATTCCAGAGACTTAAAATTGCTTATGAACTCAAGCCCTTTATCAGTGATATGAGCCGCAGACAGCGACTTCAGCCCGGTCAGATGCGCAATATGCGGCATACATTCATCGCCCGGCTCAACAGGGTCTTTCGGCAGGGCCGAAAGCGTAATACCATACACATCATCCGGCTTGAGCTTTGACAAGGCAGATAGGTTTCTTGAGGTAGTTCCGTTGACCGCCAGATACAACCGCTTGCCGGCAGGAACCCGAACGTCCCCTTGTGCTTCGCACAGATATTCCAGGGCCGGCTCGCCTGTGTCTGTCCAATAGAACCAGTAGTTCAGTTGCCTGACCGAACCTGCGTCTTGTATGCGAAGCTGCCCCAATGACCTATCGCTGGGAAAATGAACGATGCGTTCCTGGCTCGGCAGTTTGTCGGACTTGGCTTGAATCGTCTGGTATTTGCGGAGTAAATCCAAAGGGCTGCCGGAATTGGGGGAGGACGATTTTGGCTTTGGCTCGGCAGGTCTATTTAGCTCATCAGGCCTGCAATCTATAATCACCCGGCCTTTTTCGTCCACAACCTGGCCATCCTGCCAGGTATAACGAATTGGGATTGCGTCAAGAGAGTTCCCTTTGAAAATTCTAACCCTTGCTCCGTTGGGAATGTCATCTGGGACAAACGACCCTAATTTGTCATGGTCAGGATTCAAGGTTATCTCTGTGATTTTGTAATGTGAAGTCTGGATGTCGGATTTACCACTAGGGAGATTTCTTGTCATGCCAACGTCAGCTTCTATAGGAACCCACAAATCGCCAATCTTCTTAAAGCGAGTATTCTTCAAGAAAACGAAAATATTATCATTTTCCGGCAACACATAGTTGTTAGCAAGTACATCCCCCGGCCCTTTTCTTACTTCCGCCTTTGCGATATTATAGCTATGAGCCGGGTCAATCCATACCGTATAATCACCCGTCCTGGCTTTTGCCTCTATCACGTAACAATCCGAATTTCCAATTTTTTCCATTCCATCTCGCACAAATACCGAATCGGCCTTGCGAATAATTGAATCTACACGTTCAATATCCTGACGTAAATGTCCCATTGAGACAGAGCCAGGGAAATCTTCAAACGTTGATGTATACCTCGGGCGTTGTTGGTTTTCTGCATCCTGCATTAAAAATACATTCCCTTTTGAAAACTCATTTTTTATCTTAGCTTTGTTATACGCATAGTAGTCTTTGCCATCCCATAGGTGGCTAAAGTAGTACGCATCATCTTTTGTTAAATACATTGTTGGATTAATATCACCCCAGGAGTAAGAGCGAACGTAAGCCCTTTTCCCGTCAACACGGGCATAAGTGGTAAAATATTCCTGGTACTCTTTAACTGAAAAATGTGCCTTCGATTTTGGTTAAGCCCTCAGCTTTTGCAATAAACGACCGAAGTTTTTCTTGTGTAGCTGCGAATTTGTCCAGTAATTCAGAGACGGTGGGATGCTCTGTTGCTATCACCTGTAACGGCATCAGACTCGCTATAGTAATAATGATGTACTTACACATAATTACGCCTCTCCATTATTCACTAAAAACTATTCACTTTTTAGCCGGTTTTTTCGGCCTACAATCCATAATCACCCGGCCGTTTTCGTCTACTACTTTGCCATCCCGCCATTTGTATTTACCCTCGACACCCACAACCAGAACCAGTGCTCCATTTTTGATGTCGTCCTGGACAAAGGAACCCAATTTGTCGTGGTCAGGATTTAGAATTACATCGGTGACCTTACGATACCATTTTGAATTGAAACTGCCATTAAATGCTACTCTGTTTATGTAAATATCGGCTTCAACAGGAATCCATGCGCCGTCAACCTTTTGGAAACGAACATTTTCCAGCAAAACAGACGCATGTTCTCCTTTCCTCAGAGGGGTACCATAAACTATATCCTTTTCTCTTTTTTCAATCATTGCTTTTGCGATGTTATATCCATGCTCCGGGTCTATCCAGATTGTATATTTGCCACATTGAGCCGTTGCATCTATAACGTAACATTTAGAGCCTCCTATCTCTTCCATTTCATCTCGAACGGATGCAACATCAGCCCTACGAAGAACAGCATCTACCCGTTCCCTTTCGCCATAAAAAGCATTTGCCGTCACGTTCAAGATAAGACTCCTTCTCATATCGTCTTTCTTCGATCTGTCAATCCAAACGTTGCCCGCAGAATCATAAGAACGCCCACCTCCCCTGCTGTAGTCATACCAGCAATTACCATCCCATAGGTGACTGTGGTACTCGGGTTTATCTTTTGGAACAAGTCCCCGATCATCAGACTCCCAACCAGTCAGGCGACTGGCGACGCGATTACCATCAGTTCGGATTTCCGAAAGTGTTTCCCTTTTCTCTTCGGATTTCCCCAGCTTGCCTGTTGGGTTACCTTCCAGACTGGTGGCGTTACCATAAAATTCACCTGATGTCTGGAACTTAATAATGATTGATCTAAGGAGATCCTGATTTGCAGCATACTTATCAAGCAACTGCGAAACGCTGATACGATTAGGTTCGCCATCGATGGGTGTCTTTGGCGCACCAAAAAGCGGCGCGGGCGCCCAACAAATCAGCACTACAACCAAAACATTCTTGAGCAAACAAAACATTATAGCTTCTCTACTAAGTTCCTAAGAACCATTTCGAGCAGAACGATTCATCCTATTTCTCTTCACTTTTCCGCACCTTACTACCAGCTTGATTCTGGTATCATTTTTGGATTACCAGTATAATGTCGGGCCTTTTTTCGTCAAATCGGTCAAGAGCAGACCGGCTAAAGTTTGTTTTTGCTCTCGCGGTAAATTCCACATACTTTGAGCCTTTGAATTGCTCGAGATAACTAAAGGCCTTGTCAGTAAAATTTCCGCTGATTACCAAACCGCCCAGCTTACTCATATTCGTTAAATAAAATAACCCATCGTCGGTTACCCCCTCCCCACCTATAGAAAGCATCTCAAGATTAGTTAAACCACCCAGGTGTTTGAGGCCGGCATCGCTGATACCTTTATGAGCGATTTGCAGACGGCGAAGGCGCTTGAGCTTTGCAAAACAGGCCAGGTCTTCATCGCGGAAGGACGGGTCATCATCGAGCTGAATTATAATATCCTCGAGAGCGGTCAGTCCCCCGATATCCATAATGCCGTCATCCCGCTTGATGCTGTACACGGATAAGGTATTCAAGTGAGTTAGTCCATTAAGGTGCGACAATCCGGACAAGGTTGCATTCGCACCTAAAAGATACAGCTTTTCGAGGGACTTAAGCGCAGATAATTTGGCCAGACCCTCGTTGGTTAATTTCGGACAATTGAGCGAAAGCTCCTTGAGATTGGTCAACTTGGCTATATGAGACATCCCTGTGTCAGTAACATTTTTGCTGTCAAGAATGTCAAGGATTTCAAGGTCACGGAGCTTGGCCAGGTGGCTGAGGCCTGTATCGGAAATCTTCCCACCAATACATAGGTGCTTGAGTTTATCAAACTCAGTTATCTCAGCCAGTCCCGCATCAGTTAGAATGGCAGGCAGGGTCAAAGATTCAAGCGACTTCATTTGTTTCAAGTAAACTAACCCTTTCTCGGTAATACGCGACCCTTTATGACCAAGGTCCAATTTCTTAAGTGCACTCAGGGATTTCAGGTGGGCCAGACCGATATCGGTGATAGGCAGTTCGGCTATATCCAACTCCTCAAGCCGAGCGAGATTGCCTACATGCGCCATCCCCGCATCGGTGATTGGTAGCTGCCAGAAAATATAGAGTTTCTTTAGAGAGGGTATGTCTTTAAGATACGCAAGGCCGGATTCATTGAACTTGCACTTATCCTCGAAGGAGGCACCAAGCATGAGGTACTCCAGTTTGGGCAATTTTGCCAGATGGACCAGGCCGGGACCGCGGATGTTTTTGACCCAAACGGATAGTTCCTTCAGTGACGGCAGGACAGGAAAATTTTGTAGACCCTCGTCACTAATAGGCAAGTCGAGGGACAGGGTTTCAAGCGAGTTAAAGTCGGCCAGGAGAGGCAGGTCGCTGCCGGTTAGTCTTTCTGACCCTATGGCTAAGTACTTGAGCGATTTGAGCCCTCGGATATGTTGCAGACCTTCGCGGGTGATGTTGGTACTATGCAGACTCAGAACTTTTAGTCCGGTCAGCCGGCCAAGATGTTTCACACCACTGTCGCCCAGTTTGGGACCTCCGGGCGGGGGGACGTACAACTCGAGGCGGTAAAGGTCATCAGGTCCAATCGCTGAAAGCGGCGACAGGTCTTTCCAGGCATCCTGAGTAACAAACAGCAACAAGCGTTTGCCCGCAGGAACCGTAACATCACCCGTAGCCGGGCCGAGGTATTGGTAGTTAAAATCCGGCTTGGCCAGGGTCGGAAGGGAGACTGTATCACCCTGTATACAGAGCGGCCCTAAACACCGGTCTGGTGGAAAATGCACAACACGAGGGCTATTTTGGAGGTCCCGGACTTTTGGTTTTTCTGCCTGATACCTTTTAAGCAAATCCAAAATAGAGTCACGCTTTTTTTCGGCTGCTGCGGGCGCAGTTTCGCCGAGAACCAGAAAGGCGCAAATCACCATAACCGTAAAACTTTTTTTGCCCCGTCGTATCATTGCCATCTCACCGTGACATATCCAAATTTTGTATGTCTTGGTCTTGGACATTTCCAACTGTTATTTTGCCGGGCCGGAAGAATCGGTCTTGACCTTAGTTTGTAGCATAGTCAAATTGGGCAGTTGCTCACGGAGACGTTGTAATGCTGCCGGGCTGAAACGCTGCCTTGAGGTAATGTTTAAGTACCCAATGGCTTTAAGACCCTCTAAAGTACGCAGCCCGGCATCGGTTATTTGTCCATCGTTAATCGTCAAATGGTTCAGCTTTCCCATATTGGCAAGATAGACAAGCCCTTTATCGGTTAAATCAGGGCCGCCAATGCCGAGACGCTCCATTTCGGTTAGATTACGTAAGTAGCCGATACCCAAATCGCTGAACTCACGGGGACCTATCTGCAACCACTCGATATCTTTGAGTTTGGCCAGGCAGAGCAGGTCCTCATCGCGGAAGACATCAGGTTTCGTAAGACCGATAGAAAGTTTTTTAAGTTTGGTCAGGCCCGAGATGTCAAGAGCAGTTCTACCGCGGCGAATTTGCCCGACATTCAAATTGGTCAAGTTCGGCAATTTTCCAAGCTGTGTAAGGTCTGCGAGGGTCATATTCGTTTGAGACAGGTAGAGTTTCTCCAACGACTTCAGCCGGGTCAGGTTAGACAAACCGGCGCCAGTCAGTCGTCCCTGATTGAGCGGACCGGTCATAAGTAAAAGCTCCTTCAAATTTGTCAGCTCGGCAATGTAAGCCATACCTTCGTCAGTTATGCCCTGCCCGGCAATATGAAGTTCTTCAAGCAGCTTAAGGCCTTTGAGGTGCATAAGACCTGCATTTGTGATAGGACTGGCTGTGCTGGTGCCAACGCTGAGGTTTTTGAGATTAGAAAGTCCGCTCAGGTGAGCCAAACCATTATCAGTGATACACAATTGGGGCAGGCCCAGATATTCAAGAGACTTAATTTCCCTCAGGTGAGCCAGGCCATTGTCGGTTACCTGGGAATGCGTAATATCCAATTGTTTCAGCGACGAAAGTTTCTTTAGATTGGCGATGCCGGAATCAGTAATCTTCTCTACCCAGCACAAGCTCAGGCGCTCGAGAGTGGTAACATTGGATAAGTGCACCAGAGACCTGTCCGTTAAGTGCGACAGATGACCGAAGTGGAGAATCTGAATGGAAGGGATGTCCTTTATGTGGATTAGCCCATCATCAGTAAAGTTCTCGCCTGTAAGCATCAGATATCGCAGGGCAGGAAGTTTGGCCAGGTGTGCCAGAGCGGCATTGCTCATTCGGCCAGGACCGATATCCAGCTCCTCAAGTGATTTTAACTGTGCAAGATGCACCAGCCCCGCATCGGTCAGCCGGTTTTCCCTGGTGTACAATGCCTTCAAAGATGGTAATTGAGCAATCTCGGCCAAGCCGCTATCTGTGAGTTGCTTTGACAGTGACAAGCGTTCCAGCGATTTGAGGTCCTTCAGGGATTTTAATCCCTCGGTTGATATAACCGTATTCTCAAGATACAAGACCTTCAAGCCGGTCAGATGAGCAATATGCGGCATACATTTATCATCGGGCATAGGCCCACCCTCAAAAGGACCATAGATACTTAATGAGTACAGGTCATCAGGCCCGATGTTTGAAAGAGGTGAGAGGTCCTTCCATCCGCTCTTGTTTACGGAAAGCGATAGCCGCTTGCCTACCGGAACCGCAACATCGCCCTTCGCCTGGCCGAGGTATTTCCACTCGGTATCTTCCTGTGTTGTCCAGTAGAAAAACGTATCGATATACCTCGGCATATTCGCATCCTGGATTTTGAGTATGCCCAACGACCTATCCGGCGGAAAATGAATAATACGTGTGCTCTTTGGGAGGTCTGGTGCTTTTGGTTTTTCTGCCTGATATCTTTTAAGCAAATCCAGGACGGAGTCATTCTTTTCTTGAGCAGTTGCGGGCGCAGTTAATCCCCTGAAAAGGAGGGCCACGGAGGCACAAATCACCACTGCAATCGGTACTACTATCCTCCTGCTGTCCATTACCTTGCTCAATCGCGATTATGTTTGTTCAAATACAAATCAGGCGGTTGTCTGAAATTAGTCATCGATCGTCCGGGGGTGAGTTACTATCCGGCGCATTGGGGTCTTCGGCTTGGCCGCCAAAAAGTAACCGCCGCCGCCGTAACCGCCATAGACCATAGCGCCCTCATTCGTATCAGGAGCCTCGTTATTCTGACTATCATTTTCACCGCCTGGCCCTGGCACAGTTCCTGCTAAGTCGCCAGCATAATCGCCGGCTGTGTCCGGCGGAGAATCTTCATTGTCTGCTTGCTCGGGAGCGCCCATCGCAGCTACAGGTTCAGGTTCAACAAATTTTGAATCTGCTGCGTCCTGATAGCCCCTCGGTTCGGGGGCATCCGTCAATTCTTGCTGTTGTGGTACGACCGCACGGCTATCCCGGGCAGGGCGACTGCTCCGCGGTGTGCTTCCTGCGCCTTTTGGTCGAGGTCGTGTAATTTCTTGAGCAACCGGCCTATCAGCTTGTTGGGACTGTTTATTAACCTGTTGATAAGTGACGACTGAACCAATGCCTACCACGGTCACTGCTGCTGCCGTAATGATTTTGGCCTTGACGCCGGCCAGCACCCCGCCGGTTACCGCCTTAGCCCCTGCGCCCGATGCTGATGCAGCGGCGCCCGCTCCGGAGGCAGATGCAGCCGTCGTCCCTACAAGTGCCATCTTGCCCAATTCTTTCAACACCACTGCCGGTGCTGCCCGTGCGGCATTCTCGACCATTAAGACCGCCAGCGCAGCAACAGCAACTATTATTCCTCGGCTCCGGAGCTTGTCTCTGAGTCTTGCCACACCTGATTCTATCATACGAGATACGGTCGGCTGCGATATGCCGTGCTTGCTTGCAATATCGGTCGCGGTCTGCCCTTCAAAAAAATGCTGTACGAGAATATCCCGTGTCCCGTCATCAAGTTCCTCAAGTACCTCATCGATATACGGCGAGAGGTCTTGCCATTTTGTCACTTCGCGAGGTCTGTTGGCTGTATATTGGGCTTCTCGCTGCTTTCGCGAGGAATCTCTGCGAAGAACATCTATGGCCTTGCGTGTTGCAACCCTGTGCAGCCAGTTAGGCAGCGACCCGGTAATGCCATGTGCGCTACGCAGCAACTGGAAAAACGTATCCTGGACAGCATCGGCTGTTCTATCTTTGTCTGCGAGGATTCGCAAACAAGCCCCATAGACCAAACCCGCATGCCGCTGCACAAGCTCAGAAAACACCTCCGGGTCGCTGGTCCTGGCAAAACGCTGTAGCAAAGTATGTTCGCTTTCCAACATAACATCCCCTTTCAATATTCGATTTTTCTTTAATCGTTCATAAAAGAGTCGCTCTGAAACCAGAGATTATTCAGAAAAACCGCGTATTTATTCAAATTTTTTATTGGCAGCCGATTCCAGTATCGAGAAGGCGACCAAAAACAAAAAAATGGGCAATATTCTTCGTCAGGAACCAGCCCATCGCTCGGCATCACGGTAAGCCTGCAAAATAGCCGAAATCATCTTGCTGACCGTGTGATTTTCCCTCAAGTACTGCTGCGCTGTTCTGGCGATTTTGCGGGCAAACTCGCGCCTGTCAAATAGCCCCTGCAAGGCGCTTTTTATACTAAGTTCATCATCGGGGTCAAAGACAACAGCAGTTTGGCCTTCAATAATCAAATCATCAACCCCACCCTTACAGGCAGCGACGGCACTGCCAACGCTCATCGCCTCTACCAGCAACGGATTAAAGGCAAAAGCCGGTTGAGGCTGGACGAAAATGTCACCGGCAGCAA
>Ga0315280_10004981_pt1 | contig 19267 bp, 22 predicted proteins | sample YL17G06_40_MG_FD_203697 | JGI IMG/M metagenome (GOLD analysis project Ga0315280, IMG submission 203697) | Sediment microbial communities from Yellowstone Lake, YNP, Wyoming, USA - YL17G06_40 | ecosystem: Environmental > Aquatic > Freshwater > Lake > Sediment | place: USA: Wyoming | collected... | reverse complement strand
TTTGCCGTTTTTGCAAATGGCTTTTCTGTGAGGCTTCTTTTGAGTGGCAACGAGTTTTGTCTTCTTTAAATCTTATTTCAAAACGAAACCTAAATATTGGCAAGATGTGAAAGCAATTCAGAAAAGCATAGACGGGCCGGTAGTTCAGTTTGGTATGAACGCCTGACTTGCACTCAGGAGGTCGGGGGTTCAAATCCCCCTCGGTCCACTCCCATTTGGGTATAGAACCAACATCAGTTTTACTAAGTTTCATAAAATTGAAATGCTTATATAGTATTTCAATCGTATGAAATTCTATGAAAAAGAAACTGAGAAAGTATACCTTTAACAGATTAGAGATCAAAATATTAAAAGAGGTTGCTAGGGGAAACAATTCTCTCTATTTGTTAAAGAAGTTTCTGGTAATCAAACCAAATCTTCTGTCGTATAATCTAAAAAAGCTTCTCCAGAAAGGACTGATCAAAATAGAGAAAAAGGAAAAGAGACTTGGAAAGTATGTTTACTTTGACAACTCAAAACACGCAATTTTGTTTAGAGAACTTTTGCTGAAGTATGATCATATAAAATGGGAGAATATTCTCTCTGGTCTAGCCGTTGATGTTCTTTTCCAAATAATCGATAAATCGGAGTTAACTTTTAAGAATTTTTCAAAAGCTACATTTTGGCGATATGCAAGAGAATTGATGTCTCATGGGATAATAATAAGGTCAGAGGATAATTTTTATGAAATTAATCCAAGGTTTTCGATTTTGAAAGACTTCTTAATTGAATATCAGCGATTTCTATTGGACGCTATTGTTAGATCGGTTTCAGCAAGTGCTGTAATTTTATGGCAAAAAGATTTAGAATGCTTGATTCGTGTACCTAAAGATGTTAATATTTCTCAAAAATTTTTCCTAAGAACAGCAGTTTCACGTTTCAATGATTTTAGCCTTCCTTTAATGACTGACTTTGACATCTATTTTTATTCCAGTAACAAGGAGACCATTCGAGTGGAGGATGTGATCCTTCATACGTTGTTGATCGAAAGGGATAATCCACGTTATACACTTTACAGCTTGCTTCTCTTGAAAAAGCAATGGAGAAGAAGCAACAAAGAATATTTGCTGAAAGAAGCACAGAGACTTGACTTAAGTCTCCAGATCAACGCTATGTTCCAGTTCCTAAAAACCCAAGGTGCAAGAAGAGGTTTGGCGTTGCCAACTTGGGATGAATTCTTGGCAAAGGCTGAAGAATATAAGGTGAAAACTTAGTGCGAGGATAATCCTTCAACAGGGAATACATATTCAATGAACTCGATAAGCTGGCATCAAAGATCTCAAGACCAGTCAATCTGTTTGTGATCGGTGGTTTAGGTCTCATCCGCTACGGTCTCAAAGAAGCCACTAAAGACATTGACGTTGTTCTGAAACATTGCCTGAATTCGATGAGTTAACTGACTCTTTAGAAGAGCTAGGTTATCATATACCTGGTTCTGTGGAAATTTCTAGACCTTACAGGAAGATGGCAGCCACCAAAATCCTGGAAAATAAGGATGGGTTCAGATGGGACATATTCTTGCAACAAGTCTGCCAGGCATTGGCTTTTTCAAAGGAAATGGAATCTAGAGCCACTTCTTTCTTTACAAAAGGATTCTTAACTGTTTTTCTAGCGTCAAAGGAAGACATCTTTCTTTTTGAAGCTATTACTGAACGAGAAGCTGATTTAGGTGATATGAGGTTACTGGCAGAATCAAGCGTGAATTGGGAAGTTATAAAACAAGAGTGCCAAAACCAATCACTCTCCACTGGAAGACTCTGGGAAAACGCACTCTACCAAAAACTCCTTGACCTTAAATCAAAGTATGGCATAAAATCTCCAATAGAAAAACATCTCGAAACAATCGCTGAGGAGAAAATGGCTGAAATCGCCATAACAGAAGAGATTAAAAAAGGAAATAACACTGTAAAGATGATTTCCAAAGCCTTAAACCTGTCAGAGCCTTTCGTTAGAGAGTCTCTCGCAAAAATGGAGAAGAAAGGACTTTTAAAAGTCGACAGATCAAGTCGTCCATATCGATTTAAAGTTCTAAGGACTCCGAACAATCTATGTTGATATTGTCATACTAAAAACATCCGTCAACTTTATTTTATTTCATCTAAAAATTTTCTGGCGTCGTAGCAAAAATGACATCCGTTGGCATAAGATTTTCTTGGAATGAATCCCTTTTCAAACGCAACATCCATTAAACCGTTTATGCCGCCATCATACAACTCAGCAATAACGATATGATCTTTGTAATTGTATTTTTCAATAATTTCTGCAAGTGTGGTTTTCTTCGTGTTTCCTATGTTCAATTCCGGGCATATCGAGACAAATCCGAATTCGTCAATGTCAACTCCTGAAGGAGACGCTAGTGTTCCACCAGCCCATGCGCCTGGGCATTCTTCCTTAAGAATTTCGGATAAAGGCTTCTTTTTAACATGTTTTATTAGAGATTCTGCTGCCCTTCCAACAAACATGGGTTGCGCTTTAACAACGTCAACCCTTGAGAGAAAATTCCCTAGAACTTTAAGGTAAGAATGAGTTGCCAAATTGAATTTATTTTCTTCATAGGGGTCGCCGATAAATCTCGCATCAACACAAACGTTTAGGCCAGCTTCTAAAGAAGCCTCAATCAAGTTTTTGACAGATTCTACAGGAACGTAGATTTGGTGGAAATAATCAACGCTGGTGAAAATCTTAGTTAAGCCAAGACTTCCAAGTTTCTTGGCGATTCTAAATGTTTTAGCTAAATTGTTTGCTCAGTAACCATTGGTGAACATCCAAATTTCAGGAAAAGACAGGCGACTGCATTCGATGATTATTTTTTCAACCAAATCTGGAAAAAAGCATTGGTTCTCCGCCGGTTATGCAAACTATTTCGGCGTCTAATGCCTTAGCGTCCGCTACATATATTTTCGCTTCTCTAAGTCCCATGGAAATATCGCTCTCGGGGCTGCAGCTAAAAGCACAGTGAAGACATTTGGCATTGCAACGGTCTGTTATATGAAGCCCCAGGCTTGCTATATTCATAGGCTTCTCATCACTTATCAAATACTTCATCATGAAATATAAGTAAGATGCGGGCTACGCCGAAGAGGATTTTTGGAAACCATTTTGGAAAATCCTCTAATTCTTTTTTCTGGGAACCAAAAAAGGAGGGTTAAGGGTTCTCAGTGGCATTTTTTGACGGGGTATTGGCGTTTCTTCCGTTATGGGCAACACCTGTTTTAGCTCTTCGAAGACTTTGACCACGAGTCTACCTCTTTGAGTTATTGCATAGGTAAAACTTTTTTTTCCAACGGCTTTTTCCTCCACTAAGCCTTGTTTAATCAAAAATTCAAGGTAATCTTTGAGGATGCTGCAGTTTATGTTGACTTTGTACATCATGTGGGTTAACTTTAACGGTTCGTGATCAGCCAGAACCCGTAGAATGTCGATGTACATCTCGAGTTTAGACCTGTGCATAACCGAACCTTCAATATTATTCTTTAAACTTTTGGTATAAACCCTTTATGCATACAGAATAGCTATGCACTTTAAAGAAGGAGAAACTGAATTAACACTACATTTTAATCAAAAACGTTAACGGAGGCTTTATTTTAGCCTCTCTGTGCTCCAATTTGGCAAAAAAGTTGGGAGGGTTCGCGTTTTGAAACTTCCATATTCATCGGAAGCGAACGGTGAAATTTACGCATTCTCTGCTCCTCGAGTATGTGACCACATTTTTCACAGAACGTTTCGACTGCAACCTCATCATCCGTTTCGAATAGCTTTTTTTTCTCCGTGAACCGTTTGGTTGCAAAAAGAACAGCGAAAACAACGTGGTTGGTTCCTTTCAGCTACATAGGAAACAGTCGTCATGTCAGCTCAACTGATGTATGCTACTCGTGTTGGCTGCGTAGCCCGAGCTTGTTCGCGGTTTCCCCATGTTAGCATCCAGTTGTTTGGTTCCTTCGCCATGGAGTTTCTGAACATCACAACGTGTGTCTGTCCTGCTTCCTTCGCTAATTTCTGGTTCTCCAGTAGGTTTCGCAGGAGTTCTCGACTCCAGTTGCACACTATTGAGGCTTCATCCTCACGTAGATCCGTTGCTTTGAGGTGGAGGAAGTAGTCGCCCACCGGGATATCCTTGAGTGGACAAGTTTCGTCGATTTTTTGCATGATCTCGATCGTGTGCACTAGAAAGCTGTTTCCCCGTTCTCTTATTACTAAGTGGAAGCCGTTTCCAACAAAAGTGTTCATTAACTCCTTCATCAACTCAAGTTTGCTCATATTCTCACCATTCTCAATTTTTAGAGGTTTTAAGAAAATTATAAGGCGTATTCCGAAATCGCAATATTAGATTCTATGTAATAAGTCGTAAGACGTAAGATTTATTAATCCGTTTTTCTGTCTAATAGAGTATCAGAGGCGAACACATATACAAGTTCCCACACAATCGGAAAGGCCAACCGAGATTCTTGTCAGCGAAGAGGAAAAAATCGAACGATACGCCAGACTCGCCAAGCCTTCAGTAGTAGCTGTAGGCCTAGGCGGAGCCGGATGCAACGTAATGTCATGGATTAAAGAAAAAGGTGTAACCGGAGGCAAACTCGTTTCTGTGAACACCGATGCAAACCATTTAAGAATAAGCAAGGCTGACAGAAGAATTCTGATAGGTGAAAAACTAACAAGAGGGCTCGGTTGTGGAGGCTACCCGGAGTTAGGAGAGAAAGCCCTATATGAAAGTGCGGACGAGGTCATCAAAGAGATATCCGAAGCGAACATAATATTTTTGGTCGCTGGTTTAGGCGGGGGAACAGGAACAGGCGCCACAATTGCGTTGGCTGAAGAGATGCGTAAACGTTTTGTGGGTGCATCAAATCCACACTTGATCGTAGGGGTTGTCACCCTTCCCTTCGACGTTGAAACGGCTAGAATGGAGATATCCAAGAAGGGCTTAAACCGCTTGAAGGAGGCTTGTGACACGGTCGTGGTGATAGATAACAACAGGCTCGTCAAGGTAGCTGGAAACCTACCCTTCAGGGAAGCGTTAGGCGTAGCCAACACAACAATCGGAAAATTCGTCAAGGGCATAACTGAAACCATAACCACGGCAAGCCTAATCAACTTGGATTACGCTGACTTGAGAGCAATCATGCATGGAGCCGGACTTGCTTCAATAGGAATCGGAGATGGTGGCGGCGAAGGCCGTGTTGAGCAAGCCGTTGAAAGATCCCTGAACGGGCGACTCCTAGACATAGAAGACGTGACAAAAGCACGTGGTTTGCTGATACATGTCTCTGGCGGAGAGGACTTAACCCTTTACGAAGTTAACCACGCAGCCGAAATCATGAAACGTTCTCTCCCTCCAAAGGCGAAGATCATCTGGGGTGCAAGAGTGGACAAAGAGCTGCAAGGATCCGCTTCCGTTATGGCTGTCGTAACAGGCGTAGAAAGCGCATTCTTAAGACGGCATGAAAGGCGTTTTGGACCGTTTAAGCTTTCACGATAAAAACCCTTTTTAATTTTTAAAGCAAAAGAGACGTTTTTATAATTATAGTGAAAGGTTCTGTGGAAGCGTAAAATAATCTTTTCCAACCCTTCCTTTCTTCCTTCATCACTTTGTAACTCTTATTCAACCTCTAAGTTCTGACGTTAAATCTTTATTTGGGATTCATAAGTTTTATTCCTTATCAGCTCTACGTTTTCACCGTGGTAAGCATGAAAAAATCTGTTCGATACCATCTGCTTGGAATCTTAAGCGCTTAATAGCGTTGGCGATCGGCAATGGCAAGTAGAATGGAAATGGTCTGGAGCTGGTCGCGAGGTTGGCATTCAGAAATGGTTTTAAGTCCGTTTAGCGGGTTTGCCTACTTTTGGCAGCTATATTCCAGCTTAACATCGCCTATCTCCGTTTTGATTGTGGCTAGATAACTACCTCTATAAGCGTTTAGGCTATTGGGCGTTTTTGCACGTGCCTGTATCCGCACTCACACTCGAAGCCCACTATTTTTCCTCTGCGTCGTATTTCACGCCATTTCTTCACGTTGCACTCGGCGTTTTGCTTGTGTATCTTCCAGAGCAACTCAGCCTCTTCCCATGTCAACGGTGCGTAGTCCTTCGCCGACGTAAGGTACCATGTTGCATATAACGCGAAACAAGCCCACAACGTGGGCATGATCATTTCCAACATTTTCTCATACCGTATTTGTGTTGTACTCAAATACTATATGTCTTTTTTCAGACATATCTATTCTATAGAATAGCAAACCCAACATATAAGCATTACCTAAAACTCCGAATAGTTGAGTGAGGTTTACTTGGTATAACAGCACAAGTGGGCAGGAGCAAGCCATTCCCTACTGGCGTGAAGCTGTGTATGACGGAGCAAATGCCACCTTTTGGGTTAAAGTTCCTGAAATACCCGCAAGCCCAACTTCAGCTACAATCTACGTTTACTATGGGAAAAGCCCGCGCCCATCTTCACTCACAAAGCAGAAAATCAGGGAAAAGACATAGAGCAAGAACTGAAGAATCCAACAAAAAATACGGGAGTGTCGGAAAGTTAAATTTATAAAAGGAGTAAATAATATAAAAGAGAAAAATGAATGGTGAGCAGCCTTAAAGGTTCTTGGAACTGTTCCCAGGGAAAAAGCCTTCTACTTCTTCACTTCTATTGGAAACTATACTGGCTTGAGCGCAACGTCTCTGAAAGAGTTTAAAGAAAAAATAAAGGAGGTGAACATGAAATCTTTAGAATTTCACTTTTACCGTGGAGACTTTGAAAAATGGCTGACTGAAGTTTTGGGAGATAAAGAACTAGCAATAGAAATTGAACAATTACGGAAAGTTAGTCTAACCAGCGATGTACTTCGCCACCAATTATATGCCACTGTTTCAAGGCGACTAAAACATTTAATGAGCCTAAATAATCAGGCGCCATGACAGTTCTACGCTACAACTCAGGCTTATAATTCGCAATTTTGATTCGTAATATTAATTGTTAAGTCATAAATTTAATATTTAGTTTGTTTGAAAATGCGTTTTAACAGTGGAAAAAGTGTGGAAAGGGGCTGATGACCGTTTACGATTTTTTGAGGTCTCGCCCCGCCACCGTTTCTTTGAAATCTGATTTTGGAATATTGATTCTGAATTCATATAATTTAAATATAATTGCACTAAACAGTCAGAATCAAGAATAGAAATAGTTAGTGAGATGTCAACTTTGAACAATAACTCTGGTGCCGCGGAGAGCACAGAACATGAGAAAGAGAGAAGCGCCGGAACGGAAGCGAAGACTGAAAAAGGGGTTTCAAGAAAGGAAGTAGCTGATCTTAAATCCGAGGTTGACAAGTTATCTAGCGAATTGAACACGGCTATAGTTGATCTTAACAGATCCGTTGTTGACATTCGGTCAGCCGTAAGCGAGATTGAAAACCCGTTTAACCTTTTGAGGGTTATTCAGAGCGAGAAGGATTTGAAGAAGCTGAATAACCAGAGGATGCCCCCTGGAGTCAGGTCAATCAGTATAGGGAAGCCTGAGATGAGCGCTCCTCAAGAGGAGAAGAAGGCTGAAGAGAAGCCTGTTCATTTCGAGGAAGAAAGACCACTTGCACCTCAGTTGGAAGCCAAGCCTGTGATTGAAGAACCTCCACCTCAATTACAAGCGCACCTACGTAAGGGTGCATCTGACTACTTGGACTGGGTTTGGTCCCATCTTGATTCAGGGCTATCTCCAGATGACATACTACAGCTTGCGAAATCCTACGAATTTTTAGGATATCTACCTGAAAAATCCAGTGAATACGTCTACTCTCTAGCTCTCGCAGCAGAAAAAATGAAGTCGGTAGGTTTTAAGAAGAATCATATGCTGCTTAGCATGTATCGAGCGGCCCACATCTCTGGGATCCAGATAGGGATAGATGATGTAAATGAAGTCATTTTCATGGCGGAAAGCAAGGTAAGACGGAATAGACAAAGCACTGGGCCGAGGAATAAGTAATGGGCTTTTCAGTAACTCTAAGTCACATATTTATGGTGATTGGTTCGGTTATCTTGGCTAGCGCTTTCTCTGCTTATTCCTTTTACGTGAGTGGTATAGTTCAAAACTCAATGATGCAGAACGCTCGTGATATGGCAAGTCAGACAAGCTTGCAGCTAGAGATAGTTTATGCCACATTGGACAATTCCACTACGCCTGCAAGCTTTGTGATTTACGCAAAAAACATCGGATGGACTCCATTGGACAACTATACCTACTTGGATGTCTATGCGGGCGAGTATAGAAGAGCAATACTTTATACTTACAGTCAAAGTGCTCAAAACGGCAGTGGAGCATTTAATGTTACAGATGCCAACAAAAATGGTGTTTGGGAACCGATGGAAACCGCAGTGATTAAAGCCTACCCGCAGGACAACTTGACTGGTGTGATGTATGAAGTAAGAGTGTTTCCGTTTCATGGGATAGGAAGCAGCTATCTGTTTCCAGCCCCTCCATGAGGTGGTTAAATGGGTTTTTCAGTCGTGATAGCCTCTTCCATCGTACTGATAGGAATAATCGCCGCCTTTGTCTCCGTATCGACGACTCTGCTTTACAGCTTCGGAGAACTTAACAAAGCTGCTAGCGACTATCTCGAGCGGGAACAAGAGAGGCTTGATGTACACTTAGACTTGGACGTAAATTCTGTAGACGCCACTTCCTGCAACGTAACTGTCAAAAATCTCGGTGGCAAAACGATATTCCTCACCAGCCAGAATGGATTCCAATGGAACAGCGTGATAGTTTCCTACGAGAACGACTCTCAATGGCACTCTTACCTAATCGAGAACTACAAAATCTTGGAAGTCAGAGTTTCAGGAACGAACGCCACGTTCAACGCTACCACGCACAGTTTCATAAATCCCGGCGAAGAAGCCCAGATTTCTTTCACTGTCCCCCAAGCCGCCCCCGACATTCCTTCGAACGGCGTAGTGAATGTCGTGTTTGTCACGCATTACGGGATATCTGCAAAGAAGGAGGCAGTGAGGTAGTGGGTGTCCTTAGCTTAGGAATTGCAGAGCTGGATCGAGATCTGGGCGGGGGAATCTCCATTCCGAGCCTGTTATCAATTGAGGGAGAATACGGTTCGGGAAAAACCATTCTTGCACAGCAGTTGGTCCATGCGGCGCTTCTAAGCGGCTTAAGAGTTCTCGTCGTGTCAAGCGAAGCAACCGTGAAGGAGTATCTTTCAAAGATGGAATCCGTCAAGTTGGATGCGTACAGCAACTATACTTCAGGCCAGCTCAAGGTGTATCCTTTGCACGTCGAAGGAGGCAGGTGGAGCAAGTTTCTAAGCTCCTTCTTCCTACAAGTCACCTCAAACTTTCTGGAAGTAAAGAAGAAGAGTTATGATGTTATCATCATCGACAGCCTAAGCGCGCTAACGGTGGAGACTCCCCCCCACGAGTTTCTAACATTCATCACTCGAATGAAAAACTTGGTTTCAGACGGTAAGTCTGTTATCATCACTTTTCATCCTGAGTTCCTTTGCGAAGAGACCATAATGAAGCTAAGGGCAGCTTCAGACGCTTACTTTGTGCTCAAAAACACGAATGTTTCAGGAATCGATGTCAAGCTTCTTAAGGTTGTTAAGCTCTGGGGCGGTCACGGCGACAGGAAAAGCTCGATAACCCTTGAGGTCAACCCTGAAATCGGTTTAAGAGTAATGCCCCTCGCAGGAGTAAAAATCTAGGAGAAAACCCGAATGAAACTGACTCTCCCAACGCTCAAACCGAAAAGCCCAACGAAACCTTCCCCGAAAAAGAAGGAAGAAAAGAAAGAAGAAATTTGGCCCTTCAGAAAAACTGTTTGCGAAACACTGGAAGAAGCTTTGAAGGAACACCCATACTTGGCTTCATACTTGGAGAAGTTGCCTGAGAAACCCAAATACGTGCCGAACCTCGGAACGGAAAAGCTTGAAGCAGAACCGAACATATTATATCCATTAGGTTTAGGAATCTATGCCCACATCCATGTTGGGGGAGAAATCGGCGAATACAGTATTATAGAGCCAAAGAAACCTGACCTCGAATTGCTGGACAACATTGAAAAGGCAGTCGCAAGGCTTGTAAGCGATAAAGAGTACGATGAAAAAAAACGGGAAAAAGTCCTAGCTTCGCTTTTCAAGGAAACCATCAAGAAGAGATGGGTGAAAATCCCAAAGGAAACTGATGTGAACAACACTCTATATTATTTTTTGAGGGAGAAAATTGGGCACGGCTTCATAGACGGGTTTCTAGCAGATCCATACCTAGAAGACATCAGCATTCCTGGAGAGGGCAGAGTTTTCGTCTACCATAGGACGTACGGGCCTCTTGAAACAAACGTGGAGGTTTCAAAAAATGACATCGACCGACTGCTGCGGAACATATCGGAAAGGTATGGTAAAGTTTTGAGTTACACCCATCCGATCATAGACATACACCTACCTGACGGTTCAAGGTTCAACATAGTGTTCGGCGAAGACATCAGTCTCAAAGGAAGCAACTTCACCATACGAAAATTCCCGGAAGAACCCATTTCAGTGGCACAGCTGATCAAGTGGGGCACTTTTTCACCGGACTTGGGTGCATATTTGTGGATGCTGTTCGATGTAGGAGTTTCAGCGTTCTTCAACGGAGAGACAGCTTCAGGCAAGACCACAAGCCTAAACGCTTTAACATCCTTCATAAGTTCTGACTCGAAGATCATCAGCATTGAGGAAACGCCTGAAATAAACATACTTCACAAGAACTGGATCAGAGAAGTCACACGGATGCACACTGGAACACATGTCACAATGTTTGACCTCTTGAAGGCTGCCCTGAGGCAGAGACCTGACTATCTTATAGTTGGAGAGATTAGAGGTGAGGAGGGAAGAGTGGCCTTTCAAGCCATTGAAACAGGACACCCAGTCTTGTCAACAATGCACGCGGGAACACTAGGGTCGCTCTTCCAAAGACTCACTTCCAGGCCCATCAGCGTGCCGAAAACACACATAGACGGTTTGAACCTGACTATTTTTCAGGCTAGGATGGAGCGTGGAAAGAAGCTCATAAGGAGAGTTATAGCAGCAAATGAGATAATTGGATACGAGCCTGACGAGGGTAAACTGAACTACTTGCCTACGTTCCTCTACGACCCTGACGTGGATCGACTACGCTTCATGGGTTCAAGCTTCCACCTAGAAACTAAAGTTCTCACTTTCAGGGGATGGCCAAAGGAGAGACTGGCAGACCTTTACAAAGAAATGAAAGCCAGAGCAGAAATACTCGCCTTCCTCTCAGAAAACTTTCCAAGATACTCGGACGTTTGGAGAACAGCCATAGAGGTTCGGAACAACGGCGTATGGGAAGTGTACAACAGAATAAAAGAGATGAAGGTCCCTTGGAAATAGGAACCTCTACAAAGTTTCTTCTAGTGTTAATCCCTTCCGTTCTTTTCTCAGTCTACTATATACTGATTGGAGAAATGCTTGAGGCTATAATTACTCTGTCCGTCTGTGTGGCTGTAACATATTTGCTAAGAAGCGTTGGGAAGAAAAAGTTCCCATCAAAAATCGACCACAACCTCGTCACAGCCATATTTCACATGTATGCTTTATCTATGGGAGAAACTTCACCAACCGACATAGTAGAAACAATGGCTAAGAATAAGGAATATGGAGTCTACAGCAGCGTTTTCCGGAAAATCCGCAACATGGCTAAGGACTTTGGATACGGCATCACGAATGCTACAATGCATATGGCTGAAATCGTCAAGCCTCCGCTCAAGGACATCCTCATCCGCTGCACAACTATTTTTTCAAGCGTCGAACCTAAAGGATACTTGCAAATGGAGTCCTCAACGCTAATGGAGGAGTATTCAGGACTCTACACGCGGGCGATTAAAACCTTGGAGACTATTGGAGGGATATTCACGGCTTTCCAAAGCGTCACAGTATTCTTGATAATGACTCTGTCGATTATGACGATTTTCATGGTTGCTCCAAGCGCCATACTTTTCGGGTACATAATCGCAGGAATGTCCTTCGTACTCATGTTCTTTCTCTTCAGATCAATCGCACCCAGAGAAAACGTGGTTTATATAGGGAAGTTTCCGCCAAAGCTTTATCTAGGCTTAAAATGGAGCTTTATAGCCTTTGTTCCATCATCAGCGGCCCTCGCATTCTTGCTGTACTTTACTAAAGGTGCACCCTTCGCCTTCATAGTGCTCGGTGTAGGAGTCTTAATTCCAGGCGTATTTGGATACAAGCTTGAAGACCAAGTCAGCAAGATTGACAGAAACTACCCAACTTTCTTGAAAGCTCTCGGAGAGCACTTGGCCTCCACATCAGACTTGAAAATAGCCTTCACTTACATACTTTACATGCAACTTGGCCCCTTGCAGAAGTTCGTTAAAAAGTCCTTGGAAAGATTGAAACTTGGAATAAGCCATGCTGAAACTCTGGAAACGCTTTCCTCAGAAACTGCCTCCCATCAAGTTCACGTGAGCAACCGAATTCTCCTCGACTCCTTAAGCAGAGGGGCAAACGCGCTGGAAATAGGCAATGCTCTTGGAAACCGAGTTGTGAAGTTCCTCGAATACAGGAGAGCAAGAGAATTGGTGGCTAGGAGCTTTCAAACAATTATGATGGTTATGCAGCCCCTGACAGTTGTCTTGCTGGTTGTGTTAAGGGTACTTTCAGATTTTCTATCCAAAACCCTTGTCGGAATACCATATTTCGGTTTCGGTCAAATCCCAGTAGCTGTGATCGAAGTTGGAAACTTGGCGCTGATTTTCCTAATGGCTATTGTCAACGCCCTAACAGTCAAAGAGGTTTCAGCAGGACACTGGGGAACATTCTTCCTAAACCTAGGCATTCTTCTAATACTGAGCGGCATAACGTGGATAGCTGCCCAAATAGTCATACAGGCGATTTTGGGCTCCTTCCCGACTATACAACTGCCAACATAACGTTTTCTCTTTGAATACTTATTCTAAATCTGTACTTAGCATGTATATTTTACATCTGTATTTTAGAAACATTTATTAAGTCTTAATACACAATATATAGTGGTGGAAGTGGTGGTGGGAAATGAAAAAGACAGAGCCAAACATAAGATGCGATAAATGCGGGCATAAATGGCATACGACATCAATGCTAAGAAAAGTGACATGTCCTTCATGCAACCAGAAAACTCCGAACAAGAGACTATATCGTTTAGTCAAGCAGTTCGTACAGCAGAAAAAAGGTATCGTCGGCCTAGAGGCTGCAATAGTTTTGATCGCGTTCGTCATAATCGCCGCCGCCTTCAGTTTCATGGTTATTAACCAGGGCTTGTTTGCAACTCAAAGAGGCCAGGCAGTAATACAAGAAGGCTTGCAACAGGCGAGCACACCTTTAACGACAGACGGCACGACATTTGTAAGGACAAGCATCGATGGTAGAAACGCGAAAGTCTTCATAATTCCTTTGAAAGCCTTCGGAGTGAAATACGTGCCAATGGGAAAGAACCAGACCGTTCTGACATTAAAGATCCATGAAAAAGCCTGGGCAAACGCCTACCTAGGCGTCTTGTACGTTGGCTATCTAAATGTGACACAATACACCGCTAGCAGCATCACGTACGACCCTACAGGAAAGCTGTTTGATGATTTCGTAGGCTTCCAATTAGCTAAGCAAACTATGACAGGAGACCCATGCAACGTCTACGTTAACGAAACTTACAGCAACGGAATCAGCAATGGCCTAACCACTGGGGCAGCTCTTGCCATTGCAAACAGCAATGGAGACGAGGCTTTGGACACAAATGAAAAAGGCTACTTAATAGTGACGCTTGCAGCCAACGACACTGCTTTTCCCAGAGATCAAATAAACATTGAGATAAGACTTGAGAAAACTGCCACGCTCTCAATCGAATTCGCCATACCTGAGTCGATGCCTCCGAACTCATACGTGCCAGTTTAGGGGTGGAAAGTATGAGGCTCAAAAGATTGTTTAAGAGTAAGAGGGGCATCGTCGGCATTGAGGCTGCAATAGTTATGATAGCCTTCATCATAATCGCTGTAGCCCTAAGCTACGTGATTATCAACATGGGTTTGTACACCGCACAGAAAACAAAGGAAGCCATGCAGTCGGGTCTTGACGAGTCTCTCGCTGCGCTGCAACTGGACGGAGTGGCAACAGCGAAGACCGATAATTCCAGCTGTATAGAATATGTAGTGTTCCCCGTGAAGCTGGCAGCCAGCCACGCCTCAGTGGATCTCGGGTCAAATTCGATCATAGTCTCAGTTTACTTGCCAAACGCAACGCTAATGAACATATACCGAGGCGCCATAGTAACGAACAATGTAACCTGGGACGATTTGATTAGCACTCTCTCCTTAGGAGACAACCAAGCCAAGTCCGCAATATACAACGGCAACAGCACGGTGCTAGAATCAACAGAAAAAGCTTTCCTTGTGATTCATCTAGGCCAAGGATACAGGATCTCTGCCTATCAAACTGTGAAGATTGAGGTCAGACCCGACAAGGGCGCAGCTTTAACCTTCGTACGCACTGCTCCAAACGGCATGCTTCCAAGCTCGTTCGTCGACCTCGGCTAATACCTTCCTCTTTTTTTCGCAAGGTTTTCCATTCAATATGATGAAAGATAAAAAGGGCTTCCCGATTCAATAGAAATTGACTTTAATTCTGTTCAAGACTATACAAGCTCTTTTTTCATGAGTCGGAATTTATTGTACATCTTCGAAAATCTTTCTTGCCTAACGATCTTAATGCAAAAGCATATTTTGCAATAGTCAGCTCTTCAGAAGCCTTTTTCGGACGCAAGCTCGCTCTTATACTTCTTTGAATTTCTAAATCAATTCATCCGAAGATTCGATTAATGTTTTAGATGAGCGAATAGTTGAAGTTGTAACAGCCGAAAAGGCGTTGGAAAGCCGAATGTGCGGGATCAAAACGTCTGGGAGAATTCAGGATTTGACGCCCAAGATGTAATTAGGTTTTTGTTAAAGCTTGGTTTGTGGATTCTGAATACTGTTCAGCGATTCATAAGACTTAATATAATCATCAGCGCAAACACTGCAACGCCAAAAGAAGGAAAAGAAAATGAATTGGAAAAAAGCTCTAACGAAACTACCAAAGCAAAAGCGGGGAATCATCGGTTTAGAAGCAGCAATAATCCTCATAGCCTTCGTCATAATCGCGGCAGTCTTCAGCTTCATGGTCGTAAACCAAGGCCTATTCGCAACTCAAAGAGGCCAGGCAGTAATACAAGAGGGCTTGAAGGAAGCAAGCACACCATTAGTTATCGACGGAACAATATTCGTAAGAACAGCGGATGATGGCAAAAACATAACAGCAATACTCATTCCACTGAAAGCCTACGGCGTCAAGAACGCGCCAATGTGGCAGAACGAGACCGTCGTCACTCTCAAAGTAGGCACAAATGCCTGGGCAAACATATACAGCGGCGTAAACCAAACAAGCCCAACTGGCACAACTTATGACGACCTACTTGGGATGGTCGGTGATGGCAACGCCACGCTCTTCATTCAGAACAGCAACGGAGACGAAGCATTGGACTCCTTTGAAAAGGGCTACCTCCTAATAAGTCTAGGTGAAACAAACGCCGCGGATGTCAGAACCCCAGTAAACATTGAGATTAGACTTGAGCAAAGTGCGCCGCTTTCAATGGACTTCACCATGCCAACGTCACTTCCGAAAGGCTGCTGGATAGGGTTGTAGAACCATGTTGCCCAAAAAACTGTTTAAGAGTAAGAGGGGCATCGTCGGCATTGAGGCTGCAATAGTTCTGATAGCCTTCATCATTATCGCCGCCGCCCTTAGCTACGTGGTCATTAACATGGGTTTCTACACCACACAGAAAACAAAAGAAACAATGCAGTCAGGTCTTGCAGAGTCTCTGACCGCACTGCAACTGGACGGATTGGTAACAGCAAAAACTAACCAGACCTCAACCCAGGTCCTATACATTCTTGTACCAGTGAAGCTTGCAGCCGGCCACGCCTCAATAGACCTCAGCAACAGCTCAGTCATAGTCTCAGCATACTTGCCAAACGCAACACTCCTAAACATATACAAGGGCGTTCATCCATCAACGACCAACACAACCTGGGATGAATTGAGCACCACACTTGACCTATCTGATAACCAAGCCAAGTTCGCGATATACAACGACAACGGCAACACAGTGCTAGAGTCGACAGAGAAAGCCTTTCTGATGATCCGACTAAATTCAACCAGCACAACCACTATGCTCAACGACTATGATACCATGAAGGTTGAGGTCAGGACTGCCACTGGCGCAGCATTGACTGTTGTACGAACTGCTCCAGGCGGCATGATCGCAAACTCCTTCGTCGACTTAGGCTAAACCCCCACCCCCCTTTTTTCTCTACCTCTATTTTTCTACCCTGTTTAAAACGAAGATTCCCAGCTTCAAAACGTATTTGCCTGTAAAAAACAAGAAATAGTGGAATGGTATAACTAACCATTCTAGTTTTCAAAATACAAACGTTTTCGCCTCCGGAATCCAACCAAACATTATAAGAAAGAGTGTTTAAGAGCCGTAGAAAGGCAACAACTTAAGAAGAAAATAAAAAGTACTCGAAATGGCAAAAAGAGATTATTTCTCAGCTTGTCTCTTAACTCTTTTCTTGAATTTCGGAGCTTTCTCTATTTGTTTTACTCTTGTTTCAACGTATTTGACAAGCTGTTTCTCCGTCATTTCCTGTTCCTCTCTCTGCTTTTCAAGTTGCTCCATTATGGTTGCTAACATTTTTATCCATGTTTAATGGCTTCATGATATAGGCGTCTGCGCCTGTTCACGGCTTCAACCGCATTTTGAATGTTGGATAGCCCGTTACAATGATTCTTCTCATCTTAGGTTTTGTCTCCTTAATTTTTGTGAGCAGTTCAACGCCTTCCATATCTGGAAGCCTAATGTCTATTAGGGCTAAGTTGTAGAATTTCTCCTCTGTTTTTCTAACCGCTTCCATTCCCGTTCCAACAGAATCCACGATATACCCTTCGCCTACAAGAATTTCCGTCAGAACCCTTCTTATGTCTTCGTCGTCGTCAAACAACGAGTATTCTTGGCTTCGCTTTCTCAAGTTTTCTTTCACTCACCTTTTTCATTCTCATCCCTTCTCCTGCGCTTTCCAAGGCTTTTTCTTCGTTTTTCAATCAAATTCCCCCCCACGTGCGCATACCGTTTAGCTTCGCGAATAAAGTATGCAAAACTGAATTCCTTTGGTTCTTGAAGCTTTAAGCCTAAATCTGTGTAGAATTCTTTTATTATGGCTTTTAGTAGGAGTTGGCTTCCTGGACGACCGAATATTTGCTCAACAGCCCCCGCGAAGCCTTCTGGGTTTTTGTGCCACATGTCCCTTTTTATTCCAAAGGTTTTTTCAAGGTGGTAGCATGATGCCTGTCTTCCAGACTCTCCTAGCAGAAGCATGGCTTTGTCAACTGCTGAGTCGAATAGCTCTTCGAATTTCGGGTTTAAAGTATACGAAAGTTTTTGGTTCAATGAACATTTCCTCAAAGTTTATTCTGAACGATTTTAGATTTAAAAAGACTTATGAATCGATGATACATACTTTCGTTTCATAGGTGTTGGAATTAACCTTCCAATTCATTGGCGATGCTTTTTCCTATGAGAACTTCGGCAACTAGAATAGTTACTCCAATACCGATGATGAGTAATCCAGAATAGAGATATAAATTGTCAGCAACCTCTTTGGGGATGTACTCCGTACGATATTTTGTCACGGTTTCTTGCCATGTTAGTTTTGCTTGTGGGTTTCAAGTGTTTGAAGGTTGAGGATTTGCTGTTTACCTCGCTTATTAGGGCGTCGGCATCTTTGCATAGACGAATAAAATCATTGAAGGTGAAAAACTTCCGTTCAGTCATCTCCATCGCACCTAAAAATATTATAAAAGGATTAATTTAACTCCTTTTCTTCGGATCCTTCTCAAAAGCTCAGCTTCCCCTTCCACAACGATGCCCAAGGCGTTCCTTACCCCCTTCGGAACCGTCATCCTCCCGTCCTTCCCTATGTACACCGAGAACTTCTAAACTTGCCATATGTACTCGGTAAGCGTTATCAACCGAAAGTTGACATGAACCCTAATCAACCGAAGACTTGACAGAACCCATTTGTGCTTGCGCGCGGGATCAGCTGCGACTGGCCTACGGTGACGAAGAACATCAGGAAGTAGACGTGTGTATAATGACAGTTGGGAAAAGAGCAGAAAATGACAAATCCGAATAGGATAAATTTTTATACGGATTCCCCCCGGTCCATTTAATCTTTGAGAGTTATTTCCAAAGTTAGTGTCCATTAAATATTTTTTATTAGTCACATTAAAGGAAGCTGAATCCTAATGATGCAAGGCTATATTCTGTAGGATGTACACTCTATTAGAAAAAACTCGAAGTGATAAAACCATGCCAATAAAATATGAAGAAGCTCTCGACGTAAAAAGATTGGCTGACGAAATTGCACAAACGTTGGACTTTTTCCACGTAGTACCACAGTTCGTGTTTTGTGTCAGAAGCACGGGCTCCAAATCAAAGCGCACGATCGCTCGCATTCATGGGTTAGGCAAAATATGGCAAGAAGTTCTCAGTCTTCCTTCCGCATATGTGATTGAAGTCATTTCTGAACGATATGATAAGCTATCTGAAACAGAGAAAGAAAAAACCATAATCCATGAACTTCTGCACATTCCCAAAGGATTCTCTGGCGGCTTCCGTCCACACAGAGGATACGTTGATAGAAGAACCGTGGAGCTTCTACACAAAAAGCTGCAAGAACAAAGAAAAGCTAAAGACATAGACGACTACGTGTCTGATTCAGTTAGCAAATAAAGTTTTTAAGGAAGCAAACAAGTGAAAAGTAAAGCCTTCCAAATATACATGCTTTCAGACGCTATGATTTCCGTTTAGGTGGAATGGATGAAGCATAACCTGAAAAGTCTTCGGCACAACGGTATCTACGTTGCACCCTACGACTACAAAGGCTTCGCCATCAAAATTACAGAACACACAATAAAACTGAAACCCAAAAGTGAGCAGATGGCAATAGCCTTAGTAAAGAAAGAGCAATCAGCCGCTCCTCCTGACAAAGTCTTTTACAAGAATTTCTTTCAAGATTTTCTGGAACAATTACGAAAGGAAAACCCCTCATTAACTTTTTTAGAGCAGCTTCAAAACGAATACATAAATAAAA
>Ga0315280_10004980_pt1 | contig 19269 bp, 19 predicted proteins | sample YL17G06_40_MG_FD_203697 | JGI IMG/M metagenome (GOLD analysis project Ga0315280, IMG submission 203697) | Sediment microbial communities from Yellowstone Lake, YNP, Wyoming, USA - YL17G06_40 | ecosystem: Environmental > Aquatic > Freshwater > Lake > Sediment | place: USA: Wyoming | collected... | reverse complement strand
TTTAATTTAGAAACATCTTTGAAGGGATTTATTTTCGCCTGCCATAAGGCCTCATCAGAATAAATATTGCCAATTCCGGCAATTATTTCCTGGTTCATTAAAACTTGTTTGATTTTACCTTTTTTATTGGCCAGAATTTCTTTAAATCTTCCAAAAGTAAAATCTTTTTCTAAAGGTTCCGGCCCCAGTTTTTTAAATTCTTTTGAATCTAAAAGTTCTTTTGTCTTCCATAACTCAACCTTAGCAAATTTTCTTAAATCAGAAAGGGCTAACATTAAATCATTGCTTAACCAAAACATTAAATGGATATAGCGGTTAACTTGTTCTTCTAAGGGACCCTTCTCTTTTGGCTGCCAATGGTTATTAATTAACGACCAATGGCCGATTAATAAATGACCAGTCAATTTTTGATGAATTAAAAGGGAAAAACCGCCAGATAAATCAAGAATAATGTTTTTTCCTCTTCGCCAAACTTTTAAAATCTTCTTGCCTTTTATTGATTTTCTAAAATCATTGAATTCCTTGTGTATTATTTTAGGTGTATCGGTCCAAACATCAAGAAACCGAGCATTCAAAATTTTGAGTGCTCGGTTCTTATTTAAATTTCTAACTGTTGTTTCTACTTCAGGTAGTTCTGGCATTTTAATTATGTAGTGAAGCTACGGTTTCCCAGCGACTGGTTTCCCGCGTTTTGATTTATTATTATTCAAAGCTTCTTTCAATTCTTTAATCTCTTTTTTAAGTTTTATAACTTCTGTTTCTCGTTCCTTGGCTACTCCTTGTAATTTTTCTGATTCCTCTATCATTCGCTGAAGTTCTGTGTTCCTGCCCCTAATTTTTTCCTCAAGGTTGGCCACAACTTCTTCTAATTCTTGGGTCTTAGCCCTTATTTTAACTTCTGCGATGTCCTCGGCCTGTTCGGCAGTAGATTGGCTTTTTTCTAATTCTTCGGCTATTTTGTTGAAAATTTTAGACAACTGCTCAAACTCGTCTTTGGTTTCCAAATAAACCCTGGTTTTTAAAGCGCCCTCAGCCAGAGCAGTAGCCCTTTCCACCAGTTTTTTTACCGGCGAAGCAAACCTTTGACCAATGGCAAAACCAAATAAAAAAATAAAAATTGCCACTATGAAAAATATAATATAAAAACTCGCAGTAAGATTTTCATAGTTAAGGGCAGCGAAAATGCAAATCAGAAAAATGCCGAGAATAATTATTGGCCTGGTTATTTTTACTAAGATATTACTCATTTTTTTTATTATTAATATATTAAATTAAATAATATGAATGTCTAGTGGTTTAGTAATTTTATGTTAAAAGTTGACCCCGTAGAATCACCCCTTAGGGGGAGCTCTACGGGGTTGATGAATCCGACCCAGGGACAAGTGAGGAGACCCTGTTAATAAGGGTAAAAAATTCAAACTCTTTTAAAATGGACTCAACTTTTTGGCGGTCAAACTTGCCAAACTCGCATTCTCTAATATTAATATTAATATCAACGTCTTTTTTTGTTTCTACTAAAGAGCGCGAAAGAAATGCCTGTTCTTTATTTTTTAACAGGGTTTCTTTTGTTTTTGCTTTAATCTCCGGATTATCTTTTTCAACCTCTTGATAAAGGTTTTCCAAATTATTAAATTTTTTCAAAAGCTCTGCTGCTGTTTTTTTACCTATTCCCAGGACACCCGGAATGTTGTCTGAAGGGTCGCCAATAAGGGCCTTAAAATCATTCATCTGTTCTGGTTCTACCTCAAAACGAGATAAAACTTTTTCTCTATCATAGACAACCGTTTCTTTTATTCCCCTTCCTAAAGTATAAACTTTTATGTTTTTATTAACAAGTTGAAGGTTATCAAGGTCTCCGCTTAAAATATAAACTTCTAATTTTTCTTTTGAGGCTTTTTGAGAAATAGTGGCAATTAAATCATCGGCCTCAAACCCTTCTTTCTCAAAAACCGGTATGTCAAAATTTGTTAAAACTTGTTTGGTCTTGGGTATCTGGGTGAGCAATTCTTCCGGGGTCTTGGGTCTCTGGGCTTTGTACTCTTTAAATTGTTCATGCCTAAAAGTTGGCGCAGCAGTGTCAAAACAAGCAACAATATAATTTGGCTTCAAATCTTTTATTGCCTTGAAAAGAGTTAAAAGAAACCCATAAACAGCGCCTGTTTGTTCGCCTTTTTTTGTTGCCAGAGGCGGTAAAGCATGAAAAGAACGATGTAAAAGGGCGTTTGAGTCAATAATAAGTAGCCTTTTTTTATCAATCATCTTTTAATTGTACTACTTTACTACATTGTAGTAAATGATATTTCTCTTTTGTTTTTATCAACAAATCTGAACCTCAAAAGGATTATTTGTTTCGGCAGCACTTTTTTTATTCTTTCCGACCACTCAATGGCGACAATGTTTTGGGAATCGGAAATAATTTCTTTGAATCCCAAATCTAAAATCTCTTTTGATTTTTGTATTCTGTAACAATCAATGTGGTAGAAGGTGTTGGGTGTCGGGGTACCCCTTGAGTCGTGGGTGTTGGTTTTAATTGCAAACTTTTTCATTATCACAAAGGTGGGACTAAGAATTTTTTCTTTAATACCCAAGCCTCTGGCAAATCCCTGTAAAAAAGTTGTTTTGCCGCTGCCCAAATCACCCTCTAATCCTAAAACAACTGCCTTTTTGGAGGGGGCTGTTCTTAAAATTTTTTTTGCTAAATCTTTCCCTAATTTCTTGGTTTTAGCAGTGCTTGCGCTTAGAACTTTTTGCTTCATATTTTTATCAGATTGACTTATTTTATCAGATAATGTAATTTAAAGTAATCAAAAAATCATGCCCAGTAATACAACCCCCAGTGTTCTTGATTCAACCCCGTATAATCACCCCCCTCAGGGGGGAGCTATACGGGGTCAAAATGCCAAACCAAGAAACAATGGGCAGTATTCTGGGTAAATATCTTAACAATCAACCACGAGAACTCAAACCAAGAACAAGTGGGTTTGGCTTCTGGGGGTTGATATACTGGGTATGAACGACTTTCAAGAGCCAAAAAAAGTTATTGAGGGAGCGCAAAACATTTATATTTTCCCCTCAGGAAAAGAAAATCCTGAAAGCGTTCCTTGTTCTTTGGCTCTTTTTTATACTTTAAAAGAACAAAAGAAAAATGTAAATCTAATTATTGATGATTTCCCGGAAAAATTCCGCTTTTTAATTCCTTCCCTGGACTTTCTTTCCTACCCAAAGGACTTTATTATTTCAATCCCAACCACAAAAGCAAAGTTCTCCCAAATCCGCTATGATAAAACCGAAGAAAATTTAAAAATCTGTCTCGCCTTAGATAAAGGAGAAATCAAAAAAAACGAAATATCATTTTATTTTAGCGAGCCGAAGCCAGATTTGTTAATAACAATTGGCTCAAACCCCTCACCTTCTGCAGAAGGTGAGGGGTCAAAGGACTTGGACTTTCTCAAAAAAAACAATCTATTCTCTTTCGGGGCAAAACCGCCTGTTTTAAACATAAACAACCAAGAAACAACAGACCCCGCACCAGAGCAAGCACGGTACGGGGCAGGCAACGAGAATATTATTAAAACTAACCTAACCCCGCACCAGAGCAAGCTCGGTACGTGGCAAGTAAAAAATAATTCTTCTTTAGCCGAATTATTCACGGATTTCATAAAATCAATTGACGAAAATTTAATCAAGGAAAATGTCGCCACCGCTCTTCTGACAGGGTTAATTATTTTTTCAGATAATTTCCAGAACCCAAATACCTCTGCCGAGATTTTAGAAACAGCCGCTTTTTTAATCAAAAAAAGGGCTAAGCATCAGCAAATCATTGACGGCCTTTATAAAATCTAATTTCTAATTTTCAATTTTCAATTTTCAAAAATTATGGAACAAAAACTTTTGGGGATTGTTACAATCACTCCTGAAATCTTTCAGGAGATAAAAAAAGAAGTAAAAAATATCGCTGGTTTCAAAAAGAAGCTTGAAGAATATCTAGGGCAAAAAATAACAGACCTTATGGATGCTATTTTATCCGGCGCAATTGTTCTTGGTGCCTCTGATATCCACCTTGAACCCCAGGAAGAACAGGCGCGCTTAAGGGTGCGGCTTGATGGTATTTTACAGGATGTCATATTTTTTGACCTTAGTTTATACCTTTCTTTGCTTTCCCGCATAAAACTTCTTTCCAAGGTTAAATTAAATATAACTGACAAGCCCCAAGATGGCAGGTTTTCAATTGCCATTGAAGAAACCCCTATAGAAATTAGAACATCTACTTTGCCGGCCGAATATGGAGAATCAATTGTAATGAGAATTCTGAACCCAAAAAGTTTAATTAGTTTGGAGGAATTGGGGCTGAGAAAAGATTTATACGACTTGTTTGAAAAAGAAATAAAAAGAGTTAACGGAATGATTATTGTTACGGGTCCTACCGGCTCGGGTAAAACAACAACTCTTTATGCTTTTTTGCTGAAAATCCAAAATCCGGAAATCAAAATTATCACAATTGAAGACCCAATTGAATATCATTTGAAAGGAATCTCTCAAACCCAGGTGGCGCCCGAAAAAGGATATGATTTCGGCCAGGGACTCAGGTCTATTGTCAGACAAGACCCTGACGTAATTCTGGTGGGCGAAATCAGGGATTTAGAAACAGCGAAAATTTCCCTTCAGGCATCTTTAACCGGCCATTTGGTTTTATCAACCCTTCATACAAACGATGCTAGCGGCACTATACCGCGGTTGGTTGATTTGGGCGCAGACACCGCTTCTATTGCTCCGGCCCTGAATATGGCCATTGCCCAAAGATTATTAAGAAAGGTCTGTAAAAAATGTTCTACCCTTTCTCCTGTTTCCGAAAAAGAAATAGAAGAAATAAAAAAAGGCCTTGCCGGACTGCCAAAGAACATTAAAATCCCGGCTTTAGACAAAAAGTTAAAAATACCAAGGGTAAAAGGATGCGAGTTCTGCAATTTCACCGGATATAAGGGAAGAACGGGCGTGTTTGAAGCGTTTTTAATAGATAATGAAATGGAAAGGTTTATTCTGACCAATCCGCCGGTTTCAGCGCTCCGCGATTTGGCAATTAAAAAAGGGATGGTGACTATGTACCAGTCGGGTTTAATTGACGTGGTTTTAGGGGAAACAACCCTAGAAGAGGTAAAAAGAATGGTTGAAGCAGAATAGAATAAAAACAGCTCCAGGGTTGGGGGCGTCCTTATAGCTGGGCTATAAGACAGGATTTGCCTGAGGAGTAATCGAGCCAGAGCCAGATTATCCATAAACTAAGGTAAGTCCAATAACAAACCCCCAACCTCGAAGCTGTTTTAATAAATTACATTGTATCACTATTTTAAAATTATGTCAAGTATTTTAGCGAAAAAAAACAGGGAAGACGAGATTTTGGACTCAACTTTAAGGCCCCAAAAATGGGACGAATATATTGGCCAAGATAAACTCAAAAAGAATATAAAGATAATTATTGATGCGGCAAAAAAAAGAGGTCAATCACCAGACCATCTGCTTTTTTATGGTGGTTCGGGTCTGGGCAAAACCAGTTTAGCCTATCTTATTGCAAAGGAAATGGGTAACCCTATCAGAGTAACCTCAGGCCCGGCCATTGAGAAAGCCGGTGATTTGGCGGCAATTTTAACTAACCTGATGGAAGGAGAGGTTTTGTTCGTGGACGAATGCCATAGAATTAACAAAATCATTGAAGAATATTTGTACTCGGCAATGGAAGATTATAAGTTGAATTTAATTCTGGGCCGGGGACCAATGGCAAGAACCATGGAATTAAAGGTGCCGAGATTCACTTTAATCGGAGCCACGACAAGGCCTGGGCTTTTATCTGCTCCCTTCAGAAACCGTTTTGGAGCCACCTTCCAAATAAATTTTTACCAAAAAGAAGATATTGAAAAGATTCTGGCGAGGTCTAGCAATATTTTGGGTATAAAAATTGAGCCAGAAGCAATCAAAACAATAGCCCAACGTTCCCGCCTTACCCCGCGGGTGGCCAACCGGCTTTTAAAAAGAGTAAGGGACTTTGCCCAAGTAGATGGGAAGAAAATAATCACGAAATCAATCGCCGAGCAATCTCTTAATTTTTTAGAGGTTGATGAAATGGGATTAGAATCAGGCGACAGGAAGGTCTTAGAAGCTATTATCAAAAAATTCAGCGGCGGGCCAGTCGGACTTCAAGCACTTTCGGCCGCCACCTCTGAAGACGAAAACACTATTTTAGATATTTACGAACCTTATTTAATGCAATTGGGTTTTATCGAAAGAACGCCCAGAGGCAGAGCTGTCACAAAAATTGCTTACCAGCATTTGGGAATAAAATGTCATCAAAAACAAAGCCATTTGATTTGAAAATTAAAAAAAGGGAACTAATCTCCTTTTTAAATTTTATTTAATTAGTGAGGTAATCCAGAATAGCAGCGGCAACGTTTCTGCTTTTGCCGGTTGTAGGATAATGATGCATACTAATATACGGCACGCTATTGGCTTCAATTATAGCAAAATCTTGTTCATAATACGGCAAAGAAACATCTTGGCAAATAAAATCTAAACCGACCAGAGGTGTTTTGCAGATTTTGGCGGCTCTTTGCAGCAAGTCCTTATTAGCCGGATGGACTTCTTCTGTTTTGTCATGGATATCAGCGCCAGCAGTTAGAGTCACTTTCTTGCCAAGATAAATTTTTTCTTCTTTTGCAGGTATACTTTGGAGGGTTAAACCATTTTCGGCTAATGTATAAACCGCCTGTTCTATAATTAGTTTATGTAAGGTAAAACTCCTCTGATTAAATTCTCCCCGAAGAGGGTTGGAATTTTTAAGTTCTATTAGTTCTGCAATGTTGTGCTCTCCGTCACCAATAACATTAGCCGGTTCTCGACAACAACAAGCAATCAAATCATTATCAACTAAAGTAGCTCTATAGACATTGCCCGACACAAATCTTTCTACTATAAATTCCGAGTTTATTTGTTTTACAATTTTTAACGCGCTCAAAAAGTCTTTTTCATTTTGGATATTAACAACAACATGTTTGCTTTGAGTTCCATGACGCGGTTTCACTACCAAAGGAAAACCTATTTGCCGGCCATAATTAAGGCCGGCGTGTTGATTTGAAAAAGCCCGGCCTTCGGGAACGGGTAAATTATTTTCTTTAAGAGCTTTTTTCAGGGTTTCTTTATTATCAAAATCTATTTCAAAAACCCTATCTAAATCAAGGGTGGGCAGTGCCTCAAAGAATTTCTTTTTTCCTTTTACGATAATCGAAAAATAATTTGTCGGTTTTCCTAAACATTTTATAACCTTAATCGGAATGTTTCGTTGAGATGCTTCTTTAACAACAACCAAAGTATGACCCCCAACACAATTATCCCCTTTTTTAATCGTAACCTCTTTAAAAATACCGATAAACAAAAGAACCCTAAAAAAATTATACAAAATAATTCTTAATAGAAATGAACAAAATTTAGGATTTTTTAAAAGTATCTTTTTAAAAGGAAAAAAAATAGAATCTATTCTATTTACAAAGTCATCCAAATGCTCCTGCCAATGCCACTGCGAACAATGAGCCGGATAACAATGAGAGCAAGTTTTAACTCTTGTTTTTTCGCTATTTTTTTGTTGCGGCATATTATTATTTTACCTTGTCCGTCCGAAGCCAACAAGGGCGAAGGAGGGCCCCCTCGTTTCGCTCGGCTCAAGTAAAAAATCGCCAAAAGGGCGATTTTTTAATTGGCTGTCTGTTGGACGAAATCCGAACTTTTTTTGACAAAAATCCGGACTGCGAATTTTGAACGCTCCGCCCCGCCGCCGCTCGCTTCGGCTCGGGCTTCGTTTTGCCATTTTTTTTGCGAATGGGTGGCGGAATAGCCACCCTTGTCTCACCATACCCAACACGGGCAACACAAAGAAACCCCCTAATTAAATTCCCGAATCAACAAAAATCCACCGACATGGATTAGCATACCGACGGATTTTTGCCTGCCCCGTATAATTGCGAAGCAATTTGTTCGGGGTGTCCGACGGAAAAGCTGCTAGTCCAGCTTCTAAATATAGCACAAAAATTTATTGCACTTTAATCTTATCCACCAGCATCTCTAACAAATTTTTTACTTCTTCTTGAGCTTGAACTTCGGTTTTGCTCTCAGTAAACTTTTGCCACTGAGTTAAAATTTCTTCATCGCCTAAGTTTCTGACCGCGTTTTCTAATTTTAACCTATCTTCAAAAGAAACCTCTGTTTCTGCCTTTAATACCTTTTCAATGAAGAGTTTGGCAAAACCTAAAAGTTTTTCATTGATTTGCTGGGATTTAACAAACTCTTTTGTTTCTTTGAGTTCTTTTCCAAGACTGAAATACTTTATTAAAAAGATAATATTGGTTGCAATTAAAACCAGAATAATAGTAATAAAAACTATTTTCTTTAAATCAATTATTTTTCCATTTAGAGTAAGACGAGGCATAGTTTTTTAATTAAGATTTACGGAGAATGGGTCTCCGTTAAATTATTTTTTTATTCTATCTATTTTATCGCGGTAAAAATTATAGAGCAAGAAAGAAGCGAGAACAAAAACAATAATAGTGAGAAAAATTAATAATATTTTTTCCCAACTTAATATTCTTAACCACCATTGTTTTGATTTAAGCTCAATATTAGTATGAATACCGCTTCCTTCTTTGACCTCAAACGGCTCTCCTTCGTAACTTAAATAGCCCGGCGCTTCAACTTTTAGATAATAAATTCCTTCCGGCACCAGAAACGAATATTTGCCGGTATCATCAGTAATCTGGGGATTTTCTTGTTGATATTCTTTAGCGGGCCAAAGTTCGTATTGTTTGGTTTCCCGATTGAGCCAGTATAAAGAGACGATAGCTCCTGGAATTCTTCCTTTTATTCCATTTGCCATTTGGGTAAAAACATACCCTTCCGGGTCAACCACAACAATAAGACGAATTTCTTTCATTTTTACCCCGTAGGGAACCGAAGGTTCTCCTTCGGGGCCCAGTGCCAGGTCCTCGTAATCCATTACCGTGATAATCTCATACTCGCCTTCAACCACTGGCGCCTGGATTTCAGCGGTGTAAATCCCGTCAGCGTCAGGGTCTTGGTATTCAAATTCCAGCAAAACCAATCTTGTCTCTATTTCGGTTGGGTTATGTTCTTTGGCAAAAACAGGAAAAGCAAAGATTAAAGAAGCTAACAAGGAATTCTGGGGAAGCTCTAATTCGGTTTTTTGGGGCTTGGAGCGGGAAACAACGTAACCTTTGACGCTCTTAACCGGCTTTTCTGGTTTAACTGACAATTGCAAGGGCTTGTTGGATAAGGTGGTGATTTTCTGCCGGACTTCTCCTTTTTCTGTAATAGTCAAGGAGATATTGAAATCAATCAACTCTTTCCCGGTCTTGGCAAAAACTATTTCTGAGGGCAGTTGTTCTTTAATTTCCGGCGACAATTCAACCACCGGAACACCTCTTGGCAAACCAACCCTTTCGGTTAATCCGGGTAAAGTCAACTTAAAGGCTTTTAACTTCTCAATATCAGTGATTTTTGTTATTCCGACTTTTTTTAAGGTTTCTCCTAATTCTGGGAATTTCTCTGCCAGTTTTTCTATTTCTTTTGGTAGGGGAGCCAAAACAAATTCTCTGATGGGCTTTGAAGGCAATAACTGCCATTTGCCCTGCATTGATAAAGGCGCTTCTTTTAATACCACCTCTTCTATCGGCGGGAGCATTGGTTTTTCTTCTGGTTTTGGTGGCGGTTTTAAAACTTCTGTTATTTTCTCTGGAATCTTTTTTATTTCTTCAACTATCTTCCCCGGCATTTCTTTAATTTTTTCTATGATTGGTTTCTCTTTTCTCAAAACAATAGAGTCAGAGATAATACCTGAAGATACACCGTATTGAGTGTAGAACTGGACGTAAACAATATAAGTTCCTTCAAGGCATTCCTGCTCTCTTTGACAGATATCCCAGGAATAAGATGACTGATAAGGAATCTGACCTGTGCCTGTTGAGAAATCAGGATTATTAGATATTGCCATTTTGGTTGTATTTGGTCCGCCTCGCAGGGTTAAAATAACATTTCTGGAATTCGTTTCTAAAACACCGTTATTAATTAAAACACTAAATCCTTCAGTCGGCGGAGCCGGAGGATTATATGCCGCTGATGGTAATCCGCCTCCTCCGCCGCTAGAAGCTGGAGAAGAACAGCTTTGAGTCAGGACCGGGCTGCCGCCGCTACAGCCGGAAGGAGACGACGAAACAACAGTTCTGCTTTGTTGGCTATTAGAACAACTGCTCCAATCGGAATATGTCCAGGAAGTGCAAACCCTGGCGCTTTGAGGCCGCCAGTCGGTTTTGACGCAGGCGGAAGTAGAACAATCAAAAATAATCCAGCCGATATTCTCGCCCAAAGCCGAGCCGGTGAATTCGCCCGAAGAATTGATAACCACGCCGCCATTAGTTGGGTTGAATTTTATCCAGCCAGCATTTTCCGACCAAGCGTAACCAGATAAAGTTCCTTCGCCGTTGTTAGTTATATTGCCCAAATATATCCAGCCAACAGTTTCGCTTAAAGCGTAACCAGAGAGCCCAGAATCTGTAACATGAACATCACAATTATCACAGCCAAAGTTTACCCAGCCGATATTTTCACCCCAGGCGTATTTGTAACCTTCGTTATTCGGGTCAATAGTGCCGTCAGTAGACGAAGCAAAGACAGGGCTTTTGAAAAATCCAAAAACACCGCCTAGAAAAAGTGCCAGAAATACAATGGAAATTAAATTTTTCGTTATTTTCCGCTCCATATTATTAGTGAAATGGTGATGAAATGGTGATGTGAAATGGTGAAATGGTGTCAACTCTGATTTTTTTCTTTCTTATTCTTTCTTGGGTCTGCCTTTTGGTTTCAGAAACCCAATTTTGAACTTCTCTTTTACTTCTTTGATAAAATTTGAATCACCAAAAATTCCCGCATCTAATTTGGTACGAATGAATTTTAAATTATCTTCCTCCATTACTTTTTCAATATTATTCAAATATCTTTGTTGGCGTTTTTCTGAATTATCTCCTAGTTCTAAATAATACGGATCAATATCTATCAACCCTTCCATTAATGAAGTATTTTCTCCCAATGCGTAAAAACGAAAACTTGACCATTTCCAATCTTCTGGACGCTCTGCTAATTTTCCTCTTACGGGGTTTAACTCAACATATATGCCGCACCAGATAAAATAATTTTCTTTATCAATTAAGGAACTTTTGTATCTCCCCTGCCAAACATGTCCCACCCCGTTGTATTTTTTATTAAAATATCTGGTATGGGCCAAAGTAAGCTTAAGCATAATCTTAGATAAACTTCCTTCAATGGTTGGTTCCATAACGAAGTGAACATGGTTTGGCATTAAACAAAAATGATAAAGTTTAAACCTTAATTCTTTTTTAAATCTTTTTAAAAGTTCAATAAAATAGATAAAATCTGCTTCTCCCGAAAAAATTGTTTGGCGATTGTTCCCACGGTTGAGAATATGAAATGGTAAGTTTGGAATAGTTATTCTTAATGGTCTTGGCATATTTTGTTATTTTATCAGAAAATCAGAGTTGACACCATTTTTCCTTAAGAATTTCGGAAATAATCAAATCATCACTGGGCAACGACCACCCAGAACGGATTGTTCTGATTGTTGACGCTGTTGCTGCTGGCGCTGCCGTAGACTGGATTGACGTTGCGGGCGTAGCTGGCGTTGCTGGGATACGGCTCGGCTAACCATAGATATAAAGAATTGTTCCATGCGTTGGTCTGGTAAAGCAAACTGGTTCCGCCCCCAACAGTTCCTTTTCTCGCTCGCTCATATTCATCAATCATCGGTAATCTTGAAGTTCCTCCACCGCTGTACCAAGAGGTGGAAGGAATGTCGTAATAATCGTCCATTGTGCCGTCGTTGTCGTAAGGATGAATATTGTTTGCTCCTGAGGTCAGATCTTTTATCCCGTCCCAAGCGTCGGCAATGGACAAAGCGGAAGGCGCGTTGTTGGCATAACCGTATTGTTTGCCGGATCCTCCGGCATTTGTCCAGGTGTTGCCGCCGGAATTAGGTTCGCAACCGGCTAGGGTCGTTGAATAACTGTTGGCGGCTGATTTATCCCAAACCGAACCATCGGGAAAAACCAAGTCGCCTTTGTCGGCTGTGCAGTTTCCCAAGTTAGTGCTGTCAGCTGTAACCACTGCATACGCCTGCAAAGCAGTTTGGTTAAAGTTTGTAGAATTATTAGAGCCGTTCCAGCCGCCCGGAGGACCGGTGTAAGACGCGGAGGACTTTAAAGTGGCGTTATCGCTGGTTGTGGTGCAAGTAGTGGCGCCGGCGCAGTAAGTATATGTTATGCTGCTCCACCAGCCTGCCGCCCCTATTTCTTTTACCCAATCCAAATTCTCGTTCACGCCTACCCAGGAGCCGGCGCCGGCTTTGGTCCAGGTATAGGTCGAGGTCGCTCCTGTGTAAGTGCCTTCTACGCCGAATATAAACTCGCCGTCCTTTATCTTATCGCCTACAATATCAGCATCCAAGGCCGCAATCTCGGCATCAGTAGCCGAAACTCTATCATCTCCATCATAAAATCCTGCAGGTGCGGTAAAGTAATTTACACCTCCGTTAGCGGCTTGAGCTGTTGAGGTATTATCTCCTTCTCTGTCTGTAGCTGTCCAATAGCCGCTGGCCGCGTAGCAGGCATTGCCGCCTTCCACGGAACAACTAACAATGCTTCCTGTTTTTCGAGTCCAGGAATTGCCAGAATAGAATGTCTTGGTGTCAAGGCAGTCAGTTGCCTCTGCCGTGCCGTCAGGAGCAAGGGTGCCTGTTTTGCCGAATATGGTGATGTCTTTCTTAATGTTCCCTGCTGCCAGGTCAGAATCAACCCCTGAAAGAGTAGTGGCGGCGTAATATCCGGCATTGACTGTTTCTGAATCAGCGGACAAAGTTTTTAGAGTGCCGGCGTAATAGGTCCCCGTAGCATAACAACTCTGCGAACCTTCCGAGGAACAACTAACAATGCTTCCTGTTTTTCGAGTCCAGGAATTGCCGGAATAGAATGTCTTGGTGTCAAGGCAGTCAGTTGCCTCTGCCGTGCCGTCAGGAGCAAGGGTGCCTTTTACACCAAGATAAGTTGTGTCTAGTTTTACTTGGTCGGCGGAAATCAAACTTGCCAAAGCATTATAGATTTCGGTTAAAGTGCGGCCGGTGCCTGCCAAGCTGTCCGAGAAAGTGAAACTATGACCGCCTTCAGTTGCGGCAGTATTGTTTGTTATAAAATTATAGATTTCCGAAAGAGTATAAAATTGAGCCGATGGCGTACCGCTTGGCGGCGTGATGGTGCCGGCTTGAACAACTCCATAAATTACCAAAACCGAAATTATAACAGTCAAACTTCCTTTAATAAAATTGGAAAAAATTTTCTTTTTCATATTTTTGTTTCGTTTCTCTTCTGCCAACTGATTTTTAAAAAATACAATTGAGCAAAAGAAATTGGTTAAGCGATTAATTGATTGAGACCTTTTAATTATTTTTTATTAAATCCTCTAAGTTCAAACATAGTTTTTTAAAATTAAAAAACACTGCTCGAAAACTGTGTCCTTAATGGATTTATTAAAATAAAAACTCGGCGAGTCGCGTTTACTCTCTCTCTCTCTCTCTCTCTCTCTCTCGATTTGTGCCGAAATTTTGTTCATAGTATTTTTAACCTCATTTGTATTATAGCAAATTTTAATGTAAAGTGTAAATATATGAAAGAGCGAACATCCTGCCAAAATACCCGCCAAAAAATTCCCGCCGTTTGGAGCGAGGGCGAGGCGGAAGGAGGGGGTTGGGGGGAGGAATTCCGCCTCGCCCGAGCCGAAGCGAGCGGCGGCGGGGCGGAGCGTTCAAAATTCGCAGTCCGGATTTTTGTCAAAAAAAGTTCGGATTTCGTCCAACAGATAGCCAATTAAAAAATCGTCCCGATATATACCAAGTAATCTTCATTTTTTTAAAAAATCAGGAATGACTCTCCCAGAAGCCGTAACCGCTGGAAATCTGCATTATCCTGAAATATAGAATTCGGCCGTCTGAAGCCTTGACCGCAGACATATTAGCCTACTATCCGATTTTAATTTTATCATATTGAAAGAAAAAAAGAACCCCTCTTTGCATTTTTAGGTGCTTGGAGGGGTTTTATTGCCAAGGGTTCAAGGAACCAAGGTTTAATGAAGAACCAAGTTTCCAAGTCCCCAAGGAAGTTGAAGATTACTTGCGGCGGGAGAACACGAAGCGATGGCCGGAATCCCAGACATCGTCGGGATTGCCATAGTAGCCGTCAAGCCACAGAACGGAAACATACCGCCGCACGCCGAACAGCCCGAGGTTGCCATCCGAGCCAGTAATCGGCTCCATAGCAACGATAAGCCATTCGCCGTTGGGCTGATCCTTGTACTGCAGACGCAGTTGAGGACCAACCTCAGCGGGGCAGAGATCCAGGCCGAGCTCCTTGGCTCGGGCGTAGATCTGTTCACGAGTGGCTCCGTTCTTGAAGCCCATCTCGGCGACACTGACGACGACCAAATCCAGTTCGGTCTCTTCGGCGGCCACCGTGAAAGCGGACTTGCCGAGGATGTCGTTGGCCCAGTCGCCGATGTTAAATCCGTTGTCTTTGAGGGACTTACGGAAGTCATCGGCGGTCTTGAGACCGTTCGTGCCGAGTTTGATGGTCTTCCAAATTGACCAATTACGGTCAACGGGTTTAACCACCAACTCACCCACCAAGAAACGACGAACACCGTCATCGCCACCAAGTTTGTTGAAAACCGCCTCAACCTGTCCCAGAGTCCAATCATTGTATTTCATGGCACACTTCCTTTCTCCAGCTTATAGCCGGAAGAATTACCTCTGCCCGAGGTTAAGGGGCTTGACCATAGTAGTCATAGCCAAGAAACAACAAATTATTATTGGCTTTTGGCTATGACTACCAAACGCAAGCAAAAATATGGATATAAAAGAACTGGTTTATTATGTTTATATTATATCATATAGACAAATCTATGTCAAGCTCGCTTACCTATTTTAAACAACACTGAAATCATTGTTTTTATTGTATAATCAATGAATGAAAAAGTTTTTGCTTTTATTTTCTCTGCTTTCATTTTTAGGAAGGATATTTTTATTTTATAAATACCAAAAAATACTTGTCATAAATCTTTGGCAACAAAATATTGATTATTGTATAGTTAAATTAATGAAAAAAAACACCATATTTTTATTAACTATAATTTTGTGTTTGTTGCCTCTTTGCCCGATAAAAGCCGCCATTGCTATTACTCCGCCAGATTATTTTGTGGGTGATGGCACATTAAATAGCGGCACTCCGTCGTTAATCAATATAAAAATTATAGACGAAGATCCCGGCGTTTATTATCTCAAAGCTTATTTTTATCCTCCAGACAATGCCATGGCACGATTCGGCTATGTCTGGAACTCGACCACAAATAAATGGGTTAGCACCTGGCAAGCAAATTCTGAACAACTACAAATTGAAATCGCTGGAAATCAAAACTGGAACGAAGTGCCGGTTAAGGGACTTTGGCAGGGTGAAATTTCCGTTAAAACTGATATTGAAAAATCTGGATATCTTGGCCCGGGCGACTATATTTTAAAAATTAGAGCATCTTCTATTTCAACTGGCCGCGTAATAGAAATCACAACAAAAGCTTCTATTATTGAACCAGATGCCGAATCTCAAACTCCGCCCCAAACGCCGAAAGAGGAACCGGCAATACCAACATCCAGCACTCAAAATCCAACACCTATCACCCCCATCTCCATTGAAGCCACAATGGATAAGGTGGAAATCAACACGGCTTCTCTGCAGCAGCTGGAAACATTAACGGGGATCGGCCCTGGAAAGGCGCAGGCGATAATAGACGCAAGGCCGTTTTCTTCGGTTGATGATTTGATAAGAGTTAAAGGAATAGGAGAAAAAACTTTGCAGAAAATAAAAGACCAAGGGCTCGCGTTTGTTTCGGGACAAACGCCGGTCTCCGATCCCCAATTGCCAATTTCTGACGAAACGCAAAACCCTAACAATCAGACCATAACGACTCAAGAACAACCAATGACCCCGCCAGATTCTCAGGAGGTCCGACCTCCTGAGTCAGTGGAGGTCGGACCTCCCCTGACTTATCCCGACGGTATTGTTTTTAACGAAATCCTGGCTTCAGCGGAAGGGGCGGACGACCAGAATGAATGGATTGAAATATATAACCAGAATAATTTTGAGGTTGATTTATTTGGTTGGAAATTTCAAGACACGGAAGGCAAGGTTACAATTTACACCTTTCCCGCCAACACAAAAATAAAAGCAAAAAATTATTTAGTTCTCCGCCGACCATTAACAAAAATCACGCTTAATAATACCAGTGATGGTCTAAAACTTTCGCAGCCGAATAATAAAGTTGTTGACTCTGTCTTTTTCCAAAAAGCGCCAATAGGCCAATCTTATAACAGGACGAATTCGGGCTGGGTCTGGAGCAATACATTAACGCCCGATGCACCGAATGTTGTCTCTTTTAATCAGACAGCAACAAAGGCAGGCGCAAAACAAAACCAAGAGAACCTAATAAGCATGAAAAACTATAGCGCGGGTTTAGCGGGTGGGGCAAAAAATTCTTGGTTTTTATTTTTAATCGCTATAACCATAACTGTCATCTCGGGTATTATTGTTATTTTCATAAAATGGAAAATGCGAAAAAACCCTTGAAAATTAGTTGTCTATAAACTACAATACTCAAGGAGAACAAAAACATGAGTGGGCACTCACATTTTAAGACAATCAAAGCTCAAAAAGGAATTGCTGACGCCAAAAAGGGCAAGGTTTTCTCTAAAATTGCCCGGCTTATTACTATTGCCGCAAAAGATGGCAAGGACCCAGCCACTAACCCGAAATTGCGCCTCGCGATAGAGCAGGCAAAGAAGGCCAATTTGCCGAAAGAAAACGTTGAACGGGCTATAAAGAAGGGCACCGGAGAACTGGCTGGCGAGAAGCTCGAGGAAGTTGTTTTTGAGGGATTTGGGCCCGGCAATATAGCGATTATTGTTGAAGCAATCACTGATAATAAAAACCGGACATTGGGCGAGATAAAACAGCTCTTAAACCAGAACGGGGGTAAACTCGGGAGCGAGGGCTCGGTAAGGTGGATGTTTGATAGAAAAGGAGTAATCGTAATTAATATTAAAAATCAAATATTAAATATTAAAAATGACGAACTGGAATTATCGGCGATAGAGGCCGGGGCAGAAGATGTTTATTGGCACAATGGGTTGCTGGATATCTATACAAAACCCGAGGACTTAGAAAAAGTAAAAAATAACTTGGAAAACAAGCAAATAAAAATTGACTCGGCCTCTCTGGGTTGGCTAGAAAAAGAAACAGTTGAGGTTGAAGAAAAAGAAAAAGAATCCTGCCAGAAATTGTTTGAGGCCTTAGATGAAAATGAGGCGGTGCAGGATATATATTCTAACTTAAAAACTTAAAAACATGATAATCATGGGGATAGATCCCGGGTTTGCTAAGCTGGGATATGGGATAATAAAAGTCAAAGGTCAAAAGTTAAAAGTTAAAAGTAAGGCTGAGAACCTTGGGGTTATTGATTACGGATATATTACCAGTGAGCCGAACTTATCTGCCGGAGAACGTTTGAAAAAAATAAATACTGAACTTAACAAACTAATCAAAAAACATAAGCCGAATTTAATTTCAGTAGAAAACATTTACTTTTTCAAAAACTTAAAAACAGCAATGCCGGTGAGCCAGGCCAAAGGGGTAATTTTGTTTACTGCTGCAAAGAAGAAAATCCCGGTTTGCGAGTTCACTCCCCTTCAAATGAAGATGGCGATAGTCGGATATGGAAAAGCGGATAAAAAACAGATTCAAAAGATGATTGAAAAGATGCTAAAATTAGATGAACCCATTAAATCAGATGATGCAGCTGATGCTTTGGGTGTTGCGATTTGCGGTGCCTTAAAGAACTTTTCGTAAGGGGGCTTGCCCTCCTAAGTTTTGCCTTGCAAAATTTGGGAGGGCTTGACAACCTTTTTTGAAAAAATATAATAAAACCCAAAACAGAAAAAGGTCGCTCAAAACGTATATACTCTGAATTATTCAAATTTGGGTCGTTCAACAAACTTAGGAAATTTCTTGAGAATTGTTGAGGACTTAAATTTAGAAAAAAATGGACGAGAAAATTTTAACTACTCTTATTAATCAGGATGAGGATTTGGATGAGGAAGTTTTAGAAGATGACGAAGAGGAAGGAGGGGATGATGAAGAAGAGATGGGGGAAGAGGAAGAAGAATTAGAGTAACCCTAAACCCCGCCCTCTAAGCCGCCGGAATTTTGTAAGTGGCCTAACAAGCAACTTTCAAATAATATCTAAAAATAATTTTCCGACAGCATAGAGGGCGGGGTTTTGTTTATTAAGGAGGACAAGGCCCTCCTCTTACTATATTTTCTAAAATTTTGTAGAATTAAGGGTAAGTTTTCCTATGTTAAAAAGACGGAGTCATAAAAAAAGTTCTAAACAAAGAAGGGTTTTTTTATTTATTCTAAAATATTTTCTCCTGCTTTTTGTTTCAGGGCTTGTTTTTGTTTCTATCTTGTTTGTTTATTATGGCCGGGACCTGCCGCGGCCAGAGAAATTCACGGAAAGGCCGTTTATCCAATCAACAAAAATATACGACCGAACCGGAAAGGTCCTTTTATACGACATATATGGAGAAGAAAAAAGAGAGGTTGTGTCTCTGGACAAGATACCCGATTATTTAAAAAACGCTGTTATCGCCTCTGAAGATAGCCGTTTTTATCAACACCAGGGAGTTGATTTCAGGTCTATTATTAGAGCAATTTTAATTGATTTAAAACTAAAAGAACCGAGCCAGGGCGCCTCCACAATCAGCCAGCAACTTATCCGCTCTTCATTTCTTACCAGCAAAAAAACCTTGGACAGAAAGATTAAAGAGATTATCCTAACCCTTGAACTAGAACAGCGTTACTCAAAAAATGAGATTTTGGAATGGTACCTGAACCAAATACCTTTTGGCGCAAATTGTTATGGAGTAGCAGCAGCCAGCCAGACCTATTTTAAAAAAGATATCTCTGACATTTCTTTAGCCGAGGCCGCAACTTTAACCGCCCTAATCCCGGCGCCGAGTAATCTTTCTCCTTATGGTCCTAACAAGACAAAACT
>Ga0315280_10004979_pt1 | contig 19275 bp, 32 predicted proteins | sample YL17G06_40_MG_FD_203697 | JGI IMG/M metagenome (GOLD analysis project Ga0315280, IMG submission 203697) | Sediment microbial communities from Yellowstone Lake, YNP, Wyoming, USA - YL17G06_40 | ecosystem: Environmental > Aquatic > Freshwater > Lake > Sediment | place: USA: Wyoming | collected... | reverse complement strand
CCGGGGACAACGTGAACCTGGAAGTGGAGTTGATCACGCCGGTGGCCATGGACAAGGGCCTGCGGTTTGCCATCCGGGAGGGGGGCCGCACGGTGGGCGCCGGCACGGTGACGGAGATCATGGAATGAGGAGAGCTTGTAGCTCGTAGCTTGTAGCCTGTAGAAGGTGCGACGTCAACCTTCCGGGCGGCACGGACTACAAGCTACAGACTACAAGCTACAGGCTACTAACTTATGTTACGAGAGCGCATTCGGATTCGTTTGAAAGCATACGATCACCGGGTCCTGGATCAATCCACCGCCGAGATCGTCGAGACGGCCAAAAGGACCGGCGCGCAGGTGGCCGGACCTATCCCGCTGCCCACCGTGAAGAACCGCTACACCGTGAATCGCTCGCCGCACGTGGACAAAAAGTCGCGCGAACAGTTCGAAATCCGGACGCACAAACGGCTGCTGGACATCCTGGAGCCGACCCAGGACACCGTGGATGCGCTCATGAAGCTTGATTTGCCCGCCGGCGTGGACGTGGAAATCAAGGCATTTGGGAAGGACCGGAAATGACGCAGAATTGAGTCATTATGTCATTGAGTCATTGATGCAAGCTTCCCAATCGCCAGCCCATTCATCAATGACCCAATGACTCAATGACTCAATTCTTAGAGGTTTTATGACCCCAGGAATTCTTGGCAGAAAGATCGGAATGACGCAGGTGTTCCGCCCGGATGGGCAGGTGGTGCCGGTGACCTTGCTGAAGGCGGGGCCTTGCGTGGTGGTGCAGAAGAAGACGCCGCTGGCGGATGGGTACAGCGCGGTGCAGCTTGGCTTCATGGAGTACATCAAGCCGGCGCGCATCAGCAAGCCGCTGGCGGGGCATACCAAGAAGGCCAACGTCGAAGGCGTGAAATTCTTGAGAGAGCTGAAGCTGCGGCCGGGCGACGACGATCTGAAACCGGGCGACCAGGTGCTGGTGGATCAGTTCAAACCTGCCGACAAAGTGGACGTGACCGGCATCAGCAAGGGCCGCGGGTTTGCGGGGGTGGTGAAGCGGCATCATTTCCGGGGCGGCGACGCCTCGCACGGCTCGATGTTCCACCGGGCGCCGGGTTCGATCGGGGGCTCCAGCTATCCCTCCCGGGTGTGGCCGGGCACGCGGATGGCCGGACACATGGGGACGCAGCGGGTGACGGTGCGCAACCTCGAGATCATCGACGTGAACGCCGAAGACAACGTGCTGGTGGTCAAGGGCGCGGTGCCTGGGCCGAACGGCGGCTACGTGGTGGTGCGCCGGGCCAAGAGGGGATGAGCATGCCGACCGTGGACGTTGTGGATTTGAATAACCAGAAGGTCGGCGAGCTGGAGCTGGCCGACTCGGTGTTTGCCGCGGAGATCAATGAGAACCTGCTGTATGAGGCGGTGCGGCACTACCGGGCGGGCCAGCGCCGCGGCACCGCCAAGACCAAAACCCGTCACGAGGTTTCCGGGTCGGGCCGGAAGCTGTGGAAGCAGAAGGGGACCGGGCGGGCGCGCGTGGGATCGATCCGGTCGCCGCTGTGGCGGCACGGCGGCACGGTGCATGGGCCGGTACCGCGCGACTACAGCTACCGGCTGCCGCGCAAGATGGTGCAGGGCGCGTTGCGCTCGGCGCTTTCCGCCAAGCTCCGGGACGGCGAGTTGAAGATCGTGCAGTCCTTCGCCCTGGCCGATCACAAGACCAAGACGATCGAGGCGGCGCTCCAGCAGTTGGAGGGCGGACGCTCCGTGCTGCTGGTGGACAACCAGACCAACCGCAACCTGGAGCTGGGTTCGCGCAACCTCCAGGGAGTCACCCTGCTGCCCAGCCGGGAAGTGACGGCCTACCATCTGCTGGGCCACCAGAAGGTGCTGCTCAGCGAGGCGGCGGCCAGGAAACTATCGGAGGCGCTGTCGCAATGAAACTACACGAGGTGATCCGGCGGCCCATCGTCACCGAGAAAGGCGTCGAGAAGAAGGATGCCGAGCGCACCCTGTGCTTCGAGGTGGCGCCGGCGGCCAACAAGATCCAGATCCGGGCGGCGGTGGAGAAGACTTTCAAGGTCAAGGTGGAGAGTGTTCGCACTGTGAACACGGTCGGGAAACTGCGCCGGCGGGGCCGGTTTTCGGGCTACCGGCGGGATTGGAAAAAGGCCTACGTGAGATTGAAGGCCGGCGAGAAAGTGCCGGAGTACGCGGAGATCTGAGATGGCCATCAAGAGCTATCGCGCAACCACACCCACCCGGCGGTTCCAGACCGTGGTCTCGCGGGAGGAGATCACCAAGCAGCGGCCGGAGAAGTCCCTGGCGGCGGGCAAGCAACGCACCGGCGGACGCAACAGCCGGGGCAGGATTACCTCCCGGTTCCGCGGAGGCGGGCACAAGAAGAGCTACCGCATCATCGATTTCAAGCGCGACAAGACCGGGGTGCCGGCCCGGGTGGCGGCCATTGAATACGACCCCAACCGTTCGGCGCGGGTGGCCCTGTTGAACTACCGGGATGGCGAGAAGCGTTATATTCTGCACCCGGTGGGGCTGGAAGTGGGCCGGACCGTGGTGGCCGGGCCGGAGGCCGATATCCTGGTGGGCAACGCCCTGCCGCTCAAGAACATCCCGGCCGGCACGGTGGTGCATAACATCGAGCTGCGCCCGGGCAAGGGCGGGCAGATGGCGCGCTCGGCCGGCTCCTCGGCACAGTTGATTTCCAAAGAGGGCGGCTATGCCTTGTTGAAGTTGCCGTCCGGGGAGACCCGGCGGGTGCTCGAGGAGTGCATGGCCACGGTCGGGCAGGTCGGCAACCTGGATCATGAGAACATCACGCTGGGAAAGGCTGGACGGACGCGCTGGCTCGGCAAGCGCCCGCACAACCGGGGCGTCTCGATGAACCCGGTGGACCATCCGCACGGGGGAGGAGAAGGCAAGACCTCCGGGGGGCGCCATCCGGTGACTCCCTGGGGCCAGCCGACACGGGGCTTCAAGACCCGCAACAACAAGCGCACCCAGAAGTGGATTGTCAGCCGCGGGGGGAAGAAGTAGATGGTGGATTGTGGATTGTGGATTGTGGACGGTGGGGCCTGGAAGCCTTGTCCACGATCCACGATCCACATTCCACAATCCAGTTGAGGAGTGTATGAGTCGTTCAGTCAGGAAGGGACCATTTATCGACGCCCACCTGAGGAATAAGGTGGCGGCGGCGAGCGCCAAGAACGAGAAGAAGGTGATCCGGACCTGGTCGCGCCGTTCGACGATTCTGCCGGAGTTCGTCGGGCACACCCTGGCGGTGCACAACGGGAAGAAGTTCATCCCGGTTTACATCACCGAGAACATGGTGGGGCACAAGCTGGGAGAGTTTTCACCGACCCGGATATTCCGGGGTCACGCGGCCAAGGCGGCCACCGAGAAGTCGGCTAAGCCGGCCTAAGGAGAGATTGTGGGTTGTGGATTGTGGACCGTGGATCGTCGGGAGCAAAGTCTTGTCCACGATCCACAATCTACAATCCACAATCCAAATGAGGTTCTATGGAAGCAAGAGCGGAAGCCAGATACGTTCGAGTCTCCGCGCAGAAGGCGCGCCTGGTCGTGGACCTGATCCGGGGGCGCAACGCGGGCGAGGCGATTACCATTCTGCGCAGTACCAACAAGCGGATCGCGCCGGCCGTCGAGAAGGTGTTGCGATCGGCCATCGCCAACGCCCAGAACCGGTCCGCGGACGTGGATGTGGACAAACTGGTGGTGAGTGAAGCTTACGTGAACGAAGGGCCGCGCACGAAGCGCATCCGCCCGGCGCCCATGGGCCGGGCCTACCGGTATCAGAGACGGATGGCGCACATCGCCATCACGGTGGCGGGAGGTTGAGACGGGAACCGGGTATGGGACAGAAAGTTCATCCGTACGGTTTTAGACTGGGGGTCAGCAAGACCTGGCGGTCGCGCTGGTTCGCCAAGCAGGAATACGCCAAGCTGCTGAGGGAAGACCTGGAGCTCAAGGAGAATTTGCGGGAGCGGCTGAAGGCCGCCGGAGTCAGCTCGGTGGAAGTGGACCGGCCGGGCAACAAGCTCAAGGTCACCATCCGCACCTCGCGTCCGGGCATCATCATCGGACGCAAGGGCGCCGAGATCGAGAAGCTGAAGCAGGACCTGGCCCGGCGGACCAAGCGGGACGTCTTCATTGACATCCAGGAAGTACACAAGCCGGAGCTGGATGCGCAACTGGTGTCCGAGTCGATCGCGCTGCAACTGGAGAAGCGGGTGGCCTTTCGCAGGGCCATGCGCAAGGCTGTGGACTCGGCCCTGCGGTTCGGCTGCAAGGGGATCAAAGTGCGGGTTTCGGGCCGGCTGAACGGGGCCGAGATCGCGCGCAGCGAATGGTATCTGCAAGGGCGGTTGCCGCTGCACACGCTGAGGGCGGACATCGATTACGGGTTCAGCCAGGCGTTCACGACCTACGGGACCATCGGGGTCAAGACCTGGGTTTACAAAGGCGACTTGCTGGAGGCGCAAATGCGGCGCCCCTCGCTGTCGAGCGAACCCGAGCCCCGGCGCCAGCCCAGAGAGCGCCGCGAGCGCGACCGGGAGCGCAAAGCGCCTCCGGCGCCGGTGGGCCATGCGCCGGTTTCGGTCGAGCCGGCCGGGCCAGTGGTGCAGCCGGCCCCGGCGGAGTTGCCGCAGCCGGTTCGTTCAGGCGCACCGATCGCGCCCCCGTTGATGCCCCCGCAACCGGCCTGGAAGCAGGAACTGAAACAGGAACCACCTGCCGACGCGCAACCATCGCCAACCCCGGCGACGCCGGGCGCGGAGCCCCCCGCCGAGGGACAGAGCTAGGGAGATGAGATCGCCATGTTGATGCCGAAGAAGGTCAAGTTCAGAAAACAGCAGCGCGGGCGTCGCACCGGGAAAGCCTGGGCCGGCGGCCAGCTTGCTTTTGGCGATTACGGGTTGAAGGCCATGGAGTGCGCCTGGATCACCGATCGCCAGATCGAGGCCGCCCGCGTGGCCATGACCCGGTTCATCAAGCGTGGCGGCAAAGTCTGGATCCGGATCTTCCCGGACAAGCCCATCACCAAGAAGCCGGCCGAAACCCGTATGGGGAAAGGCAAGGGGGCCCCGGAAGGATGGGTGGCGGTGGTGCTGCCGGGCAGGGTCCTGTTCGAGATGGAAGGCGTGGCCAAGGACGTGGCCGAACAGGCCATGCGCCTGGCGGCCCACAAGCTGCCGATTCCCACCAAGATGGTGTCGCGCCTGGGGATGGAGTAGGAGCGGAACGATGAATGCCGATAAGGTTCGAGATCTGGACACCAAGGAGTTGCACATCCAGGTTCGGGACATTACCGACCAGTTGTTCAACCTGCGTTTCCAAATGCGGATGGGCCAGTTGGAAGGGCTCAAGAAGTACCGCGCCTTGAAAAAGGACCGGGCGCGCATGCTGACCGTGCTGCACGAACGTGAGGCGGCCGAGGCAGCGGCCCAGTTGGCTGAGAAAGGGTGAGCCCGATGGCACAGGAGCCGGCCAAAGGCCGCAAGAACGAGAAGGTGGGGCAGGTGGTGTCCACCAAGATGCAGAAGACCATCGTCGTGGAGGTCTCCCGGCGCGTGTCCCACCGCTCCTACAAGAAGATCATCAGCAAGCGCAAGAAGTTCTATGCCCATGACGAGGAGGGCACGGCGCGGGTGGGGGACATCGTGCGGATCATCGAGTGCCGCCCGCTGAGCCGGCTGAAGAGGTGGCGGCTGGGGGAAGTCATCCGGCGCGCCGCGCTGGTGGGGGTGGAAGATATTGCCACCGCGGAGCCGGAAGCGAGGATAGGAACGTAGATCGTGGATTGTGGATTGTGGATTGTGGAGGTCCACGATCCACCATCCACGATCCAGAAGTGAGGACCCAATGATCGGAATGCGAACCATGCTGGAGGTCGCCGATAACAGCGGCGCCCGCAAGCTGCGATGCATCCTGCCGCGGGGCGGGGACAAGGGCTTGCGGGCCGGGCTGGGAGACGTAGTCACCGCCAGCGTCAAGGAAGCGGCTCCGGATTCGGCCATCAAGAAAGGGAAAGTGGTGCGCTGCGTGATCGTTCGCATGCGCAAGGAAACGCGCCGCAGGGATGGGACCTACATCCGCTTCGACTCCAACGCTGCGGTGCTGATCGGCGCCGACGGCGAGCCGGTGGGCACGCGGGTGTTCGGGCCGGTGGCCCGGGAGTTGCGCGACAAGAGGTTCATGAAGATCGTATCACTGGCGCCGGAGGTGATCTGATGCCGCGGCTGACAGCTCCAACGCGCCCGCGGCGCTCGGGGACGCCCCGGGAACGGGTCAAGATCGAGTTTCACAAGAACGACACCGTAAAGGTGATCGCGGGCAAGGACAAGGGCAAGACCGGGAGGGTACTGAGCGTGGATCCGCGCACCGGCAGGGTGCTGGTGGAAGGGGTGCAGATGGTCAAACGGCACACCCGCCCCAATCCCTCCCGGCAGATCAAGGGGGGCATCGCGGAGCGCGAGCGCCCCATCGCGGTCTCCAATCTGATGCTGGTGTGCTCGGCCTGCGGTCCGGTGCGCACGGCCCATCGTGTGGAAACCAGCGGGGGCGAGGCGCGGCGCATCCGCGTCTGCCGCAAGTGCGGCGCGCCCATCGAGAAGAAAGGGTAAGCCATGGCAGCCAGACTCAAGGAGCACTACAAGAAAGCGGTCACATCCGTCTTGATGAAGGAGTTCGGCTATCGCAACCCCATGGCCGTGCCCAGGGTGGACAAGATCACCATCAACATCGGGCTGGGGGAGGCCACCCAGAATCCCAAGCTGATGGATGGCGCAGCCGGCGAACTAGGGCTGATTGCCGGGCAGAAGCCGGTGGTGACCAAGGCCCGCAAGTCGGTGGCCGCCTTCAAGCTGCGCACCGGCATGTCCATCGGCTGCATGGTCACCCTGCGGGGCGAACGCATGTACGAGTTCCTGGACCGTCTGGTCAACGTGGCGCTGCCCCGGGTGCGCGACTTCCGGGGAGTCTCGACCAAGTCCTTTGACGGGCGCGGCAACTATACCCTGGGCATCCGGGACCAGTTGATCTTTCCGGAAATCGACTACAACAAAGTGGAGAAAATCAAGGGCATGAACATCTCGATCACCACCACGGCCAAGACCGACGCCGAGGGGATCGCACTGCTGCGGCACATGGGGATGCCGTTCAGGAGTTAAGGGCTTGTAGCTTGTAGCCTGTAGCTTGTAGACCGAACCGGGCCGCGAAGCCTTCTGCAAGCCACAAGCTACCGGCGGATTTGAAAGGACAGTGGATGGCAACTACAGCTAAGATTGCCAAGGATCGAAAGAAGCCGAAGTATACCATTCGTCACCGCAACCGCTGCTGGCGATGCGGTCGGCCGCGCGGGTACCTGCGCAAGTTCAACCTGTGCCGGATCTGTTTTCGCAATCTGGCGCTGGCCGGGGAAATTCCCGGCGTGATCAAGGCGAGCTGGTGAGAGGATAGAGCCTATGACCACGGATCCGATCGCCGACATGCTGACCCGCATCCGCAATGCGCTCAAGGCGCGACATCCCAAGGTGGACGTGCCGGCCTCGCGCATGAAGACCGAGATTGCCCGGATTCTGAAAGAGGAAGGCTACATCATCAACTTCAAGGTGGCCGAAGAGGGCCCCAAGAAGGTCATCAAGATCTACCTGAAGTACCAGCCCAACAACCAGCCGGTGATTTCCAAGCTGGAACGGGTGTCCCGGCCGGGCTGCCGGATGTACGTGGGGCGGGAGGAGATCCCGCGCGTGCTGGGGGGTCTGGGTGTGAATATCCTGACCACCCCGCGCGGGCTGATGACCGGGCGCGATGCGCGCCGGGCGGGCGTGGGCGGCGAGGTGCTGTGCCAGATCTGGTGACGAGAGCGGGGTGACATGTCCAGAGTGGGAAGAAAGCCGATACCGATCCCCAAAGGGGTGAAGGTGACCATCGGAGAACGGTTGCAGGTGGAAGGGCCGAGAGGCAAACTGACGGTGCCGGTCGCTCGCGGCGTCCAAGCCCGGTTGTCCGGCGGGAATCTGGAGTTCACCCGCAACAGCGAGGAGCAGGCCGCGCTGCACGGGTTGACGCGGGCCCTGGCGGCCAACGCCGTCGAGGGAGTGGCCAGCGGATTCAGCCGGGAGCTGGATATCACGGGCATCGGCTACCGGGCCGAGGTGAAGGGGCGGATCGCCACCTTCAACCTGGGTTATTCGCATCCCATCGAGGTCCTGCTGCCTGAGGGCGTGGATCTGAAGATCGAGAAGCAGACGCACCTGGTTCTCAGCGGCGCGGACCGTCAACTGGTGGGCCAGGTGGCGGCCAACATCCGGGCGCTGCGGCCGCCGGATCCTTACAAGCAGAAGGGCGTCCGGTACACCGGTGAGGCGCTGCGGAAGAAGGTCGGCAAGACCGGCGCGGGGGCCACCAAATGATCCGGAAGATCTCCAAAGACGATACCCGGCGGCGCATCCACCTGCGTGTCCGGCACAAGGTGCGCGGGACCGGGGAGCGGCCCAGGCTGGCGGTGTTCCGCAGCCTCCAGCACATCTACGTGCAGATCATCGACGACACCCAGGGGCGCACCCTGGCCTCCGCCTCTTCCGGGGAGAAGAATGCCAAGCTGGGGGGCGGCGGGAACGTCCAGGGGGCCAAGGCGGTGGGCCGGCTGATTGCCGAGCGGGCCAAGGAAAAAGGGATCCTGAAGGTGGTGTTCGACCGAGGCGGCTACCTCTACCACGGGCGCGTCAAGGCGCTGGCGGAGGCTGCCCGGGAAGGCGGATTGGAGTTCTAGGCGCATGGCATTTACAGCGACAGCAAAACCGATCGATCCGCAGGGTCTGAACCTGAAGGAGCATGTGGTCTCGATCAACCGCGTGACCAAAGTGGTCAAAGGCGGCAAGAACCTGAGTTTCTCGGCCCTGGTGGTGGTGGGGGATCCGGACGCCCGGGTGGTCGGATTCGCCACCGGCAAAGCCAAAGAGGTGCCCGCGGCCATCAAGAAGGGCATCGAAGCGGCTAAGAAGAATCTGCGCAGGATCAACGTCAAAGCCACCACCATCGCGCACGTGGTTCTGGGACGGTACGGAGGCGGGCAGGTGCTCTTGAAGCCGGCCCCGGAAGGGACCGGAGTGATCGCCGGGGGCCCGGTGCGGGCGGTGATCGAAGCGGTCGGAATCGCCAACGTGGCCACCAAGTCGATCGGGTCTCAGAACCCGCACAACGTGGTCAAGGCCACGGTGGCGGCGCTCGAGCAACTGCGGGACCGGAACGCGGTGGCGGGCATGCGCGGGCTGGCTGCGGAGAAGCTGTAGATTGTGGGTTGTGGGTTGTGGATTGTGGGCTAAGGGCTGAAGGCGAATGGCTACAATAAAGATCAAGCTGGTGCGCAGTCCGATTTGCGCGCCGGAGAAGCACAAGCGGGTGGTGCGCGGCCTGGGTCTGCGGAAGCTCAACCAAGTGGTGGAGCGGCCGGATACCCCGGCCTTCCGCGGAATGGTCAACAAAGTGCCGCACTTGCTGGCGGTCGTCGAGTGAAGGAAGAGCGGATATGAACCTGAGTGGATTGAAGCCTCCGGCCGGGCAGAAGCACGCCAGACGGCGCATTGGCCGGGGCATGGGCTCGGGCCGCGGCAAGACCGCGGGCCGCGGGGCGAAAGGGCAGAAGTCGGTCAGCGGCTATCACCTGATGCGCGGCTTCGAAGGCGGGCAGATGCCCTTTCACCGCCGGCTGCCCAAGCGCGGTTTCACCAACATCTTCAAGAAGCAGTTCGCGGTAGTCAATGTGGGGCGGCTGGAGCGCCTGCCAGGCGACAGCTTCAACCCCGAGCGGTTACTGGAACTGGGCGTCATCAAGAAGCTGGGGGACGGTCTGAAGATCCTGGGTTTGGGCGAGCTGAAGCGGGCGCTGCAGGTTCAGGCGCACCGGTTCTCGAACTCCGCCCAGGAGAAGATTCAGGCTGCCGGCGGGTCCGCGGAAGTGATTGGCGCCGGCCAACCGTAGCCCACGAGCGAGTCAACCATGAACAAGCTCTTCGAAGCCTTCGCGAATGTCTTCCGGATCCCGGACCTTCGCAGGCGCGTTTTGTTCACTTTGGGGCTGCTGGCGGTGTACCGGCTGGGAGGCCACATCCCCACCCCGGGAATCGACGCGCTCAAGCTGGAGCAGTTCTTCCAGCAGAACCAGGGCACGGTGTTCGGCTTCATCGACCTGTTCTCGGGCGGCATGTTCCGGCGGCTGACCATCTTCGCGCTGGGCATCATGCCCTACATCACCGCCTCGATCATTTTGCAGTTGCTCACGGTGGTGGTCCCCACCCTGGAGAAACTCCAGAAGGAAGGCGAGCTGGGACGGCGCAAGATCACGCAGTGGACGCGCTACTTGACCATCGGACTGGCGCTGATGCAGTCGTTCGGCATCGCCACCACCCTCTCCAACGCGGAAGGCGGCTTCGTGCTGAATCCGGGCATCAGCTTCATCGCCATGACCATGCTGACCCTGACCACCGGCACGGCCTTCATCATGTGGCTGGGCGAGCAGATCTCGGAACGCGGCATCGGCAACGGGATGTCGCTGATCATTTTTGCCGGGATCGTAGTGGGCCTGCCGCAGGCTATCCAGGAGATCTACATCCACGTGTTCGTGACGCGGCAGTGGAGCGCTCTGCAACTGATCATGATTCTGGTGGTCATGGTGGCGGTAGTGGCCTTCATCGTGCTCGTCGAGCGGGGTGAGCGCAGAATTCCGGTGCAATACGCCAAGCGGGTGGTGGGCCGGCGCATGATGGGCGGGCAATCCACCCACCTGCCCCTGAAAGTCAATGCGGGCGGCGTGATCCCGGTGATCTTCGCCTCCTCGATTCTGACCTTCCCGCAAACCCTGGCGCTGGTGCCGTTCGTGAAGAACAATCCCTGGCTGAGCGCCATGCTGGCGGCCATCCGGCACGCCCAGCCGCTGTATGTGGCGCTGTACGTGGCGGGCATCATCTTCTTCTGCTTCTTTTACGTCTCGATCATCTTCAACCCCAATGAAGCGGCCGACAATATGCGCAAGTACGGCGGGTTCGTCCCGGGCATCCGGCCGGGCAAGAACACGGCTGAGTACATGAACAAGATCCTCACCCGGATCACGGTGGTAGGCGGCCTGTACCTGTCGGTGCTCTCGATCATCCCGGAGATCATGATCTCCGGCATCCGGCTGCAGAGCCTGCCGCTGATCGGCAACTGGATTGACACCTATTTCCCGCGCTTTCTGCTGGACGGCTTGGGAGTCAACTTCTATTTCGGCGGCACCTCCCTGCTGATTGTGGTGGGGGTGGCCATGGACACCATCAACCAGATTGAGGCGCAGTTGATCATGCGCCACTACGAGGGGTTCACGCCCCGGGCGGGCCGGATCCGCGGAAGGCGCAGCGTATTTTAGGAGATTGTGGATCGTGGATTGTGGATCGTGGAATGGCTAAGGCGGTAATCGTTTTCGGCCCCCCGGGATCGGGGAAGGGCACCCAGGCGGTGCTGCTGGCGGATTCCCTTCGCGTGCCGCACATTTCCACCGGGGATATCTTCCGGCGGCGCGTGGAAGCCGGCGACCAACTGGGCCGGGAGCTTCAGGCCATCATGCGGGCCGGCAAGCTGGCCCCTGACGAACTGGTGAACCGGATCGTGGAAGAGCGCTTGGGGAAGCCGGATTGCGCGGGGGGCTTCATTCTGGACGGCTATCCACGGACCCGCGAGCAGGCCCAAGTGCTGAGCGGCTGGCTGAACGGGCGAGGGATGGAGCAGGTGGTGGTCAACCTGCTGGTGGACTACAATGTAATTGTCGGCCGGATCAGTGCGCGCCGTTCGTGTCCGCGGTGTGGCGCGGCGTACAATCTGATCTCCAACCCTCCTAAAGATGGCGGTGTGTGCGACCGGGATGGATCTCCTTTGAAGACGCGCGAGGACGACCAGGAGGCAGTGGTCCGGAAACGCTTCCAGGCTTATGAGCAGCAGACCCTGCCGCTGCTGGATCATTTTCGCTCCAGCGGGTCCCGGTTCTATGAAGTGGACGGGAATCAGGGCGCTCCGGAATGGATTGCAGGCCGGATTTCCGGGCTGATCAAACAAGAATGATTGTCCGAAAAACTGCCGCCGAGTTGGAAAAAATGCGGCGCAGTGGACTGCTGGTGTGGAAGGTGCTCCAGGAGCTGGCTGGCCTGGTCCAGGAAGGGATCAGCACGCAGGATTTGGAGGTAGTGGCGGAGAGGATGTTCCGGGAGGCGGGCGGCCGGCCGGCGTTCAAAGGGTACTACGTGCAAGCGGCCGGGGCCAGGTACCCGTACGTGCTGTGTACTTCGGTGAACGAGGAGATCGTTCATGGAATGCCGTCGCCCAAGCGCATCTTGAAGAAGGGAGATATCGTCTCGATCGACACCGGCGTGCAGTTGGACGGGTACTTCGGGGACGCCGCCATCACGGTTCCGGTGGGCGAGGTCAGCGAGCAGGCCCGCCGGCTGGTGCAGGTGACCGGGGAGGCGCTGGATCTGGCTATCGACAAGGTGAGGCCCGGCAACCGGCTGTTCGATGTGTGCGGCACGGTCGAGCGGCACGTGGTCTCGAACGGTTTTTCGGTGGTGCGGGAATATGTGGGACATGGAATCGGAACGCAGTTGCACGAGGAGCCCCAGATTCCCAATTACGTGGATCGCAAGGGCGAGAACCCGCGGCTGAAAGAAGGAATGGTCCTGGCGGTCGAGCCCATGGTGAACGCGGGTGGGCCGGAGTCCCTGGTGCTGCCGGACCGCTGGACGGCGATCACCAAGGACCGGTCGTATTCGGCGCACTTCGAGCACTGTGTGGCCGTCACCGCCAACGGCCCTTGGGTGCTGACCAGGCCGTAGTGGATTGTGGGTTGTGGATTGTGGAACGTGGAAAAGGACTGGAAGCGGTGGTTTTGGAGTTGCTGCCCAACGCTACCTGCCGGCTCGAGCTGGAATCCAGGGAGCAGGTCCTGGCGCACGCCGCCGGAGCGGCCACGAAGAACTTCGTGCGGGTCCGCCCGGGAGACCGGGTGCAAGTGGAACTTTCCCCGCACGACCGGACGCGGGGGAGGATTGTGAAGCTGTTGAAGAAGAGCTAGTAGCCTGTAGGTTGTGGAAAACGCATCTACAAGCTATAAGCTACAAGCGAGTATATGAAAGTACGGGCATCGGTAAAAAAGATCTGTGACAAATGCAAGGTGATCCGCCGCCGGGGCGTGGTCCGGGTCCTTTGCAGCAACCCGAAGCACAAGCAGCGGCAAGGGTAGCAGGAGGAAAACATGGCGCGACTTGCGGGCGTGGACCTGCCGGCCAAAAAGCGGGCCGAGATCGGATTGACTTACATTTATGGCATCGGGCGGAGCCGCGCGAATTCCATTTTGTACCGGGCGGGCGTGGACCCCAACAAAAAGGTCAGCGAGCTGAGCGAGGACGAGATCAACCGGATCCGGTTGATTTTGGAGGAAGAGGGCGCGGTGGAAGGAGACCTCCGGAAGGAACTCTCCATGAACGTCAAGCGCCTCATCGAGATGGGGGCTTACCGCGGGCTGAGGCACCGTCGCGGCCTGCCGGTCCGCGGGCAGCGCACCCATACCAACGCGCGTACCCGCAAGGGCCCGCGCCGCGGCACGATTGCCAACAAGAAGAAGTCATCATCGAAGACGTGAGCGGGCGCCCAAGGCGCCAACATCGACAAATACAGTCGATGCTTAGGAGTCAGAAGTCAGAAGTCAGGAGCCAGCATGGATCGGCGCCTTCGGCGTGGTGCATGGGACTGGAAGCTTTGAAGTTTCTGGAGAGCAGTGAGAGTGAGAGGTCAGGCGCCAGAATGCCGGTCGGAAACGGATTCTGACTGCTGGCTTCTGACTTCCATATCCCGGCCTGCCGGGATATCCAGGGCGAAGCCCTTGCTAGTTTGAGAGGCATATGGCGAAAGCACCGGCGAAGGCCGTAAAGAAGAAGACCTTCAAGAAGAAGGAGAAGAAGAACGTTCCGGTGGGACTGGTATACATCCAGGCCACCTTCAACAACACGATTGTGACCGTCACCGATCAGACCGGCAACGTAGTGGCCTGGTCGAGCGCCGGCGCCCTGGGATTCCGGGGTTCGCGGAAGGGCACCCCGTTTGCCGCCCAGCAGGCCGCCTTGACGGCCGCCAACAAGGCCAAGGAAGCCGGCATGCGCACCGTGGAAGTGCGGGTCAGCGGCCCGGGCGCGGGCCGGGAATCGGCCATCCGGACCCTGGCCACGGTGGGCCTGGACGTGCGGACGATCAAGGACACCACGCCCATCCCGCACAACGGCTGTCGCCCGCCCAAGAAGCGGAGAGTGTAGGAAGCTGCTAGCTGCTAGCCGCTAGTTGCTAGCGGCTGGTTAGGAGGAAGGTTTGGCTCGTTATATTGGTCCGGTGTGCCGGCTGTGCCGGCGCGAAGGCATGAAGCTGTTCTTTAAGGGGGAACGCTGCCACAGCGAGAAGTGCGCCATCGAGAAGCGCAATTTCGTGCCCGGGCAGCACGGCAAGGCTCGGAAACCCAAGCTGGTGGGCTACGGCTTGGAGCTCCGCGAGAAACAGAAGGTGCGGCGGTACTACGGGCTGCTGGAACAGCAGTTCCGTAACTTGTTCGAGAAAGCCAGCCAGGCCCCCGGGGTCACGGGCGCCACGCTGCTGGAGATGCTGGAACGGCGGCTGGACAACGTGATCTACCGCATGGGTTTCGGCACCAGCCACCCGCAGTCCCGGCAGATCGTGCGGCATGGTCACATCCTGGTGAACGGGCGCAAGGTGAATATCCCGTCCTTTCTGGTGAAGCCCAACGACCTCATCGAGGTCCGGGAGAAGAGCCGGCAGAACCCCACCATTCTGGCGGCCCGGGACGCCACCGCGCACGCCCCCACGCCCAACTGGTTAGAGGTGGACCGCGAAGCTCTCAAAGGCCGGGTCATCGGCGCGCCCAAGCGAGAGGAGTTGGTTCAAATCCAGTTGAACGAACGACTCATCGTAGAGTTGTACTCGAAGTAAGGGAGAAAATGTAATGCCTCAGTCTCCGGGAGGTATTGGACCCCTTGTGGGATAAGCTTTAGCTTGTCTGGCCCATTTTCGACTCCAGCGCGAGACAAGCTGAAGCTTATCCCACCCGGGACCCCCGGAGACTGAGGGATTACGAGAAAACATCCCTGGGCCGGATGCCTGGGGAAAGGAATGCTCTATGTTCAAAGGCTTTCAAAAACCGAAGCGGTTGGTGGCCAACACGGAAACCCTGACCGATCGCTACGGCATGTTCACCGCGCAGCCCTTCGAGCGTGGTTTCGGAACCACCATCGGCAACAGCCTCCGCCGGGTGTTGCTGAGTTCCATCGAGGGGGCCGCCATCACCGCGGTGCGCATCGAGGGGGTGGCCCACGAGTTCAGCCCTATTCCCGGCGTGGTCGAAGACGCCACCGATATCATCCTGAACCTCAAGCAGGTCCCCTTCAAGATGACCGGGGAGGGAGTGCGCACGGCGCGGCTCCGTATCGACCATCCGGGGGAGGTGCTCAGCGGGCAGGTCGAGACCGACCCGGATGTCGAGGTGCTGGACCGCAACATGCACATCGCCACGGTCAGCGACGGGGGGAAACTGCATATCGAAATGCGCCTCAAAACCGGGCGCGGCTACGTCAGCGCGGACCGCAACTTCGACGAGGACCTGCCCCTGGGCTACATCCCCATCGACTCGGTCCACTCGCCGGTCCGCAAGGTCAACTTCGCCGTGGAAGCCGCCCGGCTGGGGCAGATGACCGACTACGACAAGCTCACCCTGGAGGTCTGGACCAACGGCGCCATTTCCCCGCAGGACGCCATCGGCCAGGCTTCCAAACTGATCAAGGACCACCAGTCGATTTTCATCAACTTCGAAGAACTGCCCGAGCTGGCCGAAGAGCCCGCCGAACGGGCCATGGACCAGATGAACGAGGTGCTCAACCGCTCGGTGGACGAGCTCGAGCTCAGCGTGCGCTCTTACAACTGCCTGAAGAACGCCAACATTCAGACCATCGCGGACCTGGTGCAGAAGACCGAGGCCGAAATGCTGCGCACCAAGAATTTTGGCCGCAAGTCGCTCAACGAGATCAAGGAGATCCTGGCGGGCATGGGCCTGCAGTTCGGCATGAAATTCGACTCGCAGGGCCGCCTGGTCTCGACTTCCGGCGCCCCGGTGACGCCCACCCCGCCGTCTGAGGAGGCCGAGGCGGCCGAAGAGGCCGAGGAGGGCCCCAGCGAGGCCGAGATGGGCGCCGAAGCCGAATTGCAGGCCGGCAAAGAAGAGTTCGAGAACCTGAGCGAGTAGGAGGACGGATGAGACACAGGCGAGGCGGATACAAGCTGGGGCGGCCCATCGACGCTCGCTGGATGCTGCTGCGCAACCTGGTGACCAGCGTCATCGAGTACGAGCGGGTCATCACCACGGTGGTCAAGGCCAAGGCCGCCCGGCCCCTGCTCGAAAAGATGATCACCCTGGCCAAGGCGGACACCCTGCACTCCCGCCGGCAAGCGGCTGCGTTCCTGAAGACGCCCGCCTCGGTGAAGAAGCTGTTTGACACCCTGGGGGCGCGCTTCGGCCAGCGCAACGGGGGCTACTGCCGGATCGTGCGGCTGGGCCCCCGCAAGGGGGACGGCGCCGAGCAGGTCATGATCGAGCTGGTTGGCTCGACGCTGGTTAAGCGCGCGGCCGAACGGGCCAAGCGGAAAGAAGAACGGCTCCAGAAGATCCGGGAAGGGCGGCATGAGGAGGAAGGAGAAGCTCCGACCGCGTAGCCCGGGAGACAACCGGGATTTCTTCACAAGGCGCAGAATCCAAACGGGTTCTGCGCCTTTTTTGTGTTCGACAGACAGTCTGCGGGAAGCATCTAAACTTTTTTGCGCGATCATCTTGACAATATATGACTCATATTATATGATAGTAATTGAATAGGAGATCCAAAATGGCGATTGCAAAGTATGATCCCTTCGATTTCGGCGAGTTCCCCGCCGGTCTGCGGCTGTTCCAGGATGCGGTGAACCGGCTGTTCAGCGAGCCGGTGACCACCCGCCCCTGGGCCCCTCCGGTGGACATCCTGGAGACCGAGAATGAGCTGGTCCTGAAAGCGGACCTTCCCGATGTCAATCTGAAGGATGTCAACATCGAGATGGAGCACGGCACGCTGACCCTGCGGGGCGAGCGGAAGTTTGAGAAAGAGGACAGCAGCAAGGGCTACCACCGCATCGAGCGCAGCTACGGCCAGTTCGTGCGCTGCTTCGGCATCCCGGACACGGTGGACACCGAGAAGGTCAGGGCGGACTACAAGAATGGGGTCCTCACGGTGACTCTTCCCAAGAAGGAAGTCGCCAAGCCGAAGACCATCAAGGTGGAAGTCAGCCAGGACTAACTCACGCGGCGGCGGGGACAGGGTAGCCTGTCCCCGCTTTTGCTGTGCCAGAATAGAAGTGATGAACACCCTCAAAACAGCTCTATTGCTCGGCTTGCTGAGCGGTCTGTTGTTGCTGGGCGGCCAGATGATGGGAGGCCGTCAGGGCCTGTGGGTGGGCCTGATGCTGGCGGCGGCGATGAACTTCGCCAGCTACTTCTTCTCCGACAAAATTGCTCTCTCGATGTACTCGGCGCAGCCCGTCTCCGAGCAGGAAAACTGGGATGTCTACCGCCGTCTGGCCCCGCTGGTCCAGGGCCTTTGCCAGCGCATACAGTTGCCCATGCCGCGCCTGTGGCTGATTAAAGAAGGCTCGCCCAACGCCTTCGCCACCGGGCGCAACCCGGCGCATGCTTCGGTGGCCGTAACCTCGGGGATTTTGCAGGTCATGAACGACCGTGAACTGGAAGGCGTGCTGGCGCACGAACTGGGGCACGTTCAGAACCGTGATATTCTGATCAGCTCGGTGGCGGCCACCCTGGCCGCGGCGATCACTTTCCTGGCGCGCATGGCCTTTTTCTTCGGCGGCCGCAGGGACGACGAGGAGGGCGGCGGCGGCGCGCTGGGGGGCCTTTTCATGCTGATCCTGGCGCCCATCGCAGCCATGCTCATCCAGATGGCGATCTCACGGACCAGGGAGTTTGGCGCTGACGCCACATCGGCGCGCGTCACCGGCAGCCCCTCCGGCCTGATTTCGGCCTTGCGGAAGCTGGAGGCCTGGTCCCAGCGTGTTCCCATGGACGCCTCCCCGGCTACGGCTCACATGTTCATCATCAAGCCGTTCACTGGCTCGAGCCTGCTGCGCCTGTTCTCGACCCACCCCCCGACCGAAGCGCGCATCGCAAGGCTGCAAGCGATTGAATCATTGAGCCATTGAATCATTGAGTCATTGAAATACGCCCTGCGACCTGAAGCCCCCAGCAATGGCACAATCACACCATGACTCAATGACTCAATTCAGTTCCGTTCGTGTCAGCGGCCGGGGGGCGGACCGGGTAGCCTCCGGGCATCCCTGGGTGTTTGCTTCCGACGTGATTGACCGTGGGGAGGCCCAGCCTGGGGAGGCGGTCCAGGTGGTCGAAACGAAGGGGCGCACTCTGGGGACGGCGCACTACAGTTCTGCTTCCCAGATCTGCCTGCGGTTCCTGAGCGGCCAGGTCGAGCCCATCGACCGCGCTTTTTTCCTGCGGCGGCTGGCCGCCGCGGAGGCCTATCGCCGCCGCGTGGTTTCCGGCACCGACGCCTACAGGCTGGTGCATGGGGAGGGCGACCTGCTTCCGGCGCTGATCGTGGACCGCTACGGCGAGTACCTCGTTCTACAGACCCTCGACCAGGGCATGGACCGCGCCAAGCCGGAGATCGTCTCAGCGCTCGAGGAACTGTATTCCCCGCGCGGGATCATCGAGCGCAATGACGCCCCGGTGCGCAAGCGGGAGGACCTTCCGCTCCGGACCGGGGTGCTGGCCGGGGAGGCGCCGGCGCGACTACAAGTCCGGATGAACGGTCTGCTGTTGTGGACTGATCCGTTGCACGGCCAGAAGACCGGGGTTTTTCTGGATCAGCGGGAGAACTATCTGGCGGCGGCCCGCTACGCTCACGGCAGGGCCCTGGACTGCTTCACATCCACCGGCGGCTTCGCGCTGCATCTGGCGGCAGGCTGTGAGACCGTCGAAGCGGTGGACAGTTCCCCTGCGGCCCTGGAACTGGCGGAGCTCAATCGCTCGGCGAACCACCTCGAGAACGTGCAATTTCGCCGGGCCGACGTTTTCGATCTACTGGCGGGATACGCTGCGGCGCGGCGGCAGTTCGCC
>Ga0315280_10004978_pt1 | contig 19277 bp, 17 predicted proteins | sample YL17G06_40_MG_FD_203697 | JGI IMG/M metagenome (GOLD analysis project Ga0315280, IMG submission 203697) | Sediment microbial communities from Yellowstone Lake, YNP, Wyoming, USA - YL17G06_40 | ecosystem: Environmental > Aquatic > Freshwater > Lake > Sediment | place: USA: Wyoming | collected... | reverse complement strand
CAGGACCATGCCGGCCTTGCCGATCGCCGCCACCAGCTTGGCATCGTTATCCAGTGAGGCCCGGAGGTCCTGGAGCATCTGCAGGAACTCGGGCCCGCCCTTGACGCCCCCCAGGGCCTGAAACTTCTGCCCGACCGTCTCAAGGGCGGAGAGACCGCTCTGCTCCTCCGGCTCCGACAGGATGAGGCCGAGGCCGATGACCTTCGGCCCCTTGGCCGCCAACAGATCCACCAGGGCCGACAGCCGGGAGCGCGGCCACGGCCAGCGGCCCAGCTTCGTGATGGACTCTTCGTCGATGGCGACGATGGCGATGTTCTGGGCGGGGGCGCGCGAGCCGAACCACTTCAGGCGCAGATCGAAGAGCCGATCCTCGATACCCTCCAGGAAGGCCGGACGGATCCAGACCATGGCCAGCATGATGACCGTGATGGCCAGGCCGATCGCCCACTCGGGAATCCGCCGGGTCGCGCGCCTTCGGGCCATGAGGGAACCTGATCAGTCGGGGGACGCGGCGCGTCCCCCGACGCGTCTTACGGAAACACGATCCGGGCGCGGCGTCGGTAGCTCCGGAACAAACCGGCGGCCGCGCCCGCCTTCAGCATGTCCCCCAGGAGGAAGGGGAGCATCCCCTTCGCCAGGGCGCTCGGCAGGGACAGGCCCGGGCTCCACGCCAGCCACAGGGCCCCGAACGCAAGGAGGGTGAGGTCACCGAGGCCCATGCTGAGCAGGATCCAGCCGATTCCCGGATCCGTGCGCCGCCGAACCAGCCAGCCTGTGAGTCCCGCGGCCGCGACGAAGCCGATGAAGTAGCCGGCTGTCGGGCCGGTGAGATAGGCCAGGCCGCTCGCCCCACCGGCGAAGACGGGCAGGCCCGCGGCCCCCGCGAGGAAGTAGAGTCCCTGGCTCAGTGGGCCGAGGGCCGGACCCAGCGTGGCGCCGGCCAGGTGCACGAAGAAGGTCTGCAGCGTGATCGGGACCGGGGTCCACGGCAGGGGAATCCTGACGTGCGCCCCCAGCGCCGTCATGACCACGAAGGCCGCGACCCCGACAGTCCCCGAGACGGCGCGCTGCGTGAGCCACGTCGTCGTCGGGGCGACCCCCGATCGCCCGATCACCTCTCGCTCCGCCATATGCTCCCCTTCCGTCCGGGTCGGCCCCCGGATCAATGTGCTTCGTTCACGGGAAGGGCGAGCCGCGAGCGCTCGAGCAGCGCGCGCAGCTCGTCCAGAGAATCCACGCTGAAGTCCGCGTGCTGCGAACCGTTCTGCACCGGGCCCCGCAGCAAGACCGTGGGTACGCCGGCCCGTCGCCCCGCCAGCATGTCGAGCTCGAAGTCGCCGACGAACAGCGCCTCCGAGGGCGCGAGGCCCATCCGCCGGCAGGCCAGCCACACCGGCTCCGGCGCCGGCTTGGGCGGGGCGTCCTCCCGCGTGACGACCGCGTCGAAGCGGAGGCGGAGGCGCGCCAGAACCAGGTCCACGCTCTTCCGGCTGTTCCGCGTCACCAGCCCCCGCTTGAGACCCCGTGCGTCCATCCACCGGAGGAACGGCAGGATGCCGTCCATCGGCTCGGCCGCCGCGGCTGCGGCCGCCTCGTGCCGTTCCAGGATGGCCTCCGCCCAGGCGCGTTCGGATGCGGGCAACCCCGCCATGCGCTCCAGGATCAACCCGTGGGCGTCGCCGAAGATCTCCCGCTTGATGGCCGGGAAGTCCAGCCGCTGCCGGACCACCACGCCGTCCATGTCGAAGAGGATGCCGCCGATCGGCCCGGAGATCCGCAACCCGCCTCCCGTCGGCGCCGGATCACGCCAAGAGGTAGCGCACACCCGCGTAGCCGAAGTACAGGCCGAATCCCAAGAGCAGGACGGCGCACGCGGTCACCAGCCCGCGGTACGTCCGGTCCGTGAGCAGTCGGCGACCCATCGCCAGCGACAGGCTCACCGAGCCGTACCAGAAGAGGTCGGAGAGGATGTGGCCGATGTAGAAGGCGACGAGACCGGTAAGCCCCAGCTTGAGCGAGATGGCGATATAGCTCAGGCCGATCGTAGCCCACCAGATGATCCAGTAGGGGTTGGACAGGGTCGTCAGCACCCCGGCCAGAATAGGGTGGCGCCGCATCTCCGGCTGCGGCCCGGATCGGAATGAAAGGCTGCTCAGGCTCTTCCACATCCCCCAGGCCATCCACGTGAGGACCGCGCCCCCCAAGAGCGCGATGGTCCCGATAACCGGCCCCAACGTGAGGAGCCTCCCGAGGCCCAGGACCACGGCCGCCACCAAGAGGACCTCCAAGATCCCGTGGCCCAGGACGATGAGGGGACCCGCCAAAGCCCCGCGGACCTGCGCCCGGCCGATCGCCCCCGGAGTGTCGGGCCGCAACCGGGCGGCCGTCTCCCCGATCGTAACCGTCAGCACCGGTCCGGGCATCATGGCGCCCGAGAGGCCGACGAGAAACGAGGTGACGGCGATCCCTGCCACACTGTCCATCGCTCACCAGGCCGGCCCGAAAGCCGTCGCTCCCGCGCCGCGAACCCTTGGAAAACAAACGTAATACGAGTGCTTATGTATAACGTCAATCCGGGGGCGGCGCAAGCAAATTTCGGAGGACTGCCGTCGGAAAAAGCGGATTCCCCCCAGAGTAACATCCTTAGATGGCTTGACAGGGCCCGCCCGGGGTGATCTCGTGGCCGTTTCTATGTCCTGCGTGACGTCCTCAGCGCGAGATCAGACGGCCGTTTTTCTATCTCCAGTACCCTTCCACCCAGATGCGCGTCCAATGCCCACCGCTCCGTATCCGGTCCCGCCAGCGGCCCGGGACCCACGTCCGGTATTCCACCGCAGGCGGGGCGTACAGCACCGGGGGCGGCGGCGAATAGACGACGGCGGGGGGCGTCATGACCACGCTTGGCGCGGTGCCCACACTGCTCCCCTGAAGTGCGTTATAGAGGATGCCGCCCAGGGCAACCACCCCCGCCCCGATGGCCGCTCCCGCTTAGACGATCCGGCGGCGATTTTTGTTTCACCCAAATCTGGGGGAGCCAGGGGCCGGGGTGCGTCCGCAAGATCGGCGCTGGGGCCGTCGCTCCCGTCATGGGACACGTGGGATCTCCATTGAGTCATTGACAGCCCACATCCCGCCCGCTAGTTTCGTCTCAGCCAGGACAGGACTTACCCTCCACGGCGCGCCAGAGGAACGTCCTGGCTCTGCCCATCAGCCGGTGGGCGGATTTTCTCTACCTGTTCTGTCCGGAGAAACCACATGCGACGATCGTGGCGCTTTCTCTTTGTCCTGGGGGCTCTCGCGCTCCTGGCCGCCTGCGGGGGCAGGGAGCAGGGACCCGCTGCGGTACATCCTTCCTTCAACTGGCGCCAGTTCCAAGGGACGACGCTCCGGGTCCTCCTGAGCCAGAGTCACTGGCAGCAGTTCATCGCGCCGCATCTGCCGGAGTTCGAGCAGCTCACGGGGATCATGCTGGCCACCGAGGTGCATCCCCAGGCTAAGCTGTGGGACCTGCTGGAGGACGGCCTCAAAGAGCCGGGCCGGGTGGATGTGTTCATGACGCTGCCGGCCCTCGACGGGGTCCGTTATCTCCGCGCCGGCGGCATCCGACCGGTGAACGACCTGTTGCGAGACCGGACCCTCACCGCGCCGGATTACAACTGGGAGGATTTTTTTCCCCGAGCCCGGGCGGCCATGGAGATCGAGGACGCCATCCTCGGGCCGCCCGTCATGGGTGAGCACCTCGCCCTGCTCTATCGGAAAGACGTGTTCAAACAGTACCAGGTTTCCCCGCCGAGGACGCTGGACGAGCTCGAGGCCGCGGCGCGCTTCCTCCATATGAAGCCCATGGGACCCGGGGGAGCCCCCGGCGTCGGCATCGTCAGCCGGGGCAAGGGCGCCAGGGCGACCTCGCTCTACGCCGCCTTCCTCCACGCCCTGGGAGGAACCTGGCTGGACGGGGCCCGCCGTCCAACGATCAATGGACCGCAAAGCCTCGAGGCGCTGGAGCGACTCGGGCGCCTCCTCGGCAGCTACGCGCCCCCCAATATCTCCGAGTTCGACTGGCAGGAGGCGTCGTCTCTCTTCATGGACGGCAGGGCAGCCATGTACATCGAGGGCAGCTCGGTCTTTCCCCTCCTCGAACAGTCCGGAGGTTCACGCGTCTCGAACAAGGTGGGATACGCCGTCTTTCCTGCCGGTCCCGGGGGCCCCGGCACGACCATCGCCGTGCGGGGCCTGGCCATCGCCAGGCAGAGCGCGAATCCCGCGGCCGCCTGGTTGTTCCTCCAGTGGGCCAGCAGCCCGGAGTTGGTCCGCCTCGCCCTCGTGGGCGACGTCCTGGTGGGCCGCCAGTCAGCCTGGAAAGACAAGTACAACTGGGAAGGAATGCCCCCCGACCTGGTGGAATCCTTCCAGGAGGCCGCGCGGATCGGTGCGCCGGACTGGGCGCCGCCCATGGTTGCGGTGACCGCGGCCCGCGAGGCGGTGGGCCAGGTGATCGGCGCGGCCATCCGGGGCGAGGATTTCCGCGCCGCCGCGGCCGTCGCAGAGAGGCGCCTGGTCGAGATCCTCAGGACGACGGAAGGCCCCCAGAACCCTCCGGCCCCGGCCGCTCCACAGCCTGGCCGACCGGGTGCCTCCTAAGAGACTCCGGGGTGGGTTGTCCCTCGCGGCCCGCCGTCAACACATCCTCCAGACAACCGAGAACGATTCTCACCTTTGACCTTGAATCGGCCGGGGGCCTGTGCTAGCAATATTCCACGGGGTCCCCGTTGACACTGCCTGTCAGCCCGGAGTTCCCGAGGCAGCGCCCTGATGTATAGAGGAGGACGGATCATGAGAATGGCACGGACGGTATTGGCGATTGGCCTGATCCTGGGGCTGGCGTATGCGTCCACGGCCCAGGCCGCCCAGTTCAACTGGCAGCAGTTCAAGGGAACTCAGCTCCGCGTCCTGCTGAACAAGCATCCCTGGCAGGCGGGCATCGAGCCCTATCTGAAGGACTTCGAGGCCCTCACCGGGATCAAACTCATCACCGAGGTGTACCCCGAGGACCAGTTCCGCGCCAAGACCCTGGTCGAGCTGACCTCCGGCGCCAGCAGCATCGATGTCTTCATGACCATGCCCGCGCAGGAGGGGCTGAAGTACATGCGGGCCGGCTGGTACCGGCCGGTGGATGAGTTCCTGAAGGACCCGTCCCTCACCGCCTCCGACTACAACTGGAACGACTTCCTCGACAAAACGCGCGACGCCATGGTCATCGAGGGGAAGCTGATCGGCCCGCCGATCCAGGTGGAGAACGCAGCCCTCATGTACCGGAAGGACGTCTTCCAGAAATACAACGTGAAGGTCCCCACCACCCTGGACGAGCTGGAGGCGGCGGTCAAGGCCCTGAACGGCAAGCCCATGACGGATGACGGCCAGCCCGGCTTCGGCTTTGTGGCCCGGGGGAAGCGGGCCGCCGCCACATCCCAGTTCGCGGGAATGCTCCATGCCATGGGCGCCACCTGGCTCTCACCCGCTCGCGAGCCGGCCATCAACAGTGAAGAGGCCATCAAGGCCATCGACATGTGGGGGCGGCTCCTTCGCCTCTACGGGCCGCCCGGCTCCGAGAACAACCACTGGTACGAGGCCAGCTCCATTTTCTCTCAGGGGAAGGCGGCAACGTACCTGGATGCGAACTCTCTGTGGCCGGTGATCGAGGATCCGCAGAAGTCCAAGGTCCTCGGCAGGGTGGGCTACGCCGTGTACCCGAAGGGCCCCAAGGGCCAGCCCGGCGCCACCGTGGCCGTCTGGGGCCTGGGCATCCCCAAGACCAGCAAGAACCAGAAGGCGGCCTGGCTCTTCATGCAGTGGGCCACAAACAAGGAACAGGTGCTCAAGGTCCAGAGCGAGACGGGCGTCCTCGGATGCCGCGACTCCGTGTGGAAGGACCCGAAGGGCAAGGGCAAGGTCCCGGCTGACCTCGCCGAATCGCTCGCCCAGGGGTCCAAAATCGGTACGCCGCTCTGGAACCCGCCCGTGGTGGCCGTGGCCGAGGTGCGGGACGCCATCGGGGCCGCCATCGTGACCTCGATCCAGGGCGGGGACGTTCGGGCCGCGGCCAACAAGGCAGCCGCCGACATGAAGCGGATCATGGCCGAGACCGAAGGGAAGTAGGCTCGGCGTTTCCCCTGTAGGTCAACGGGAGGAGGTCCGCAAGGGCCTCCTCCTGCCTTTTCCTACCGGCCGCCATGGCACACGAGATTCGCGCGCAGAAGATTCCGGCGTGGATGGGCGGGGGGAAGCCCGCCTCGGCGTGGTCGCTCTTCGTCGAGCACCACCCCGTCTTGGTTTTCACGCTCCCGGCGGCCGTGGTCATCTTCGTCCTCATGGTTTTCCCGGTGTTCTACACCGTGTACATGAGCCTGCACTCCTGGTTCGCCAGCAGCCTGACGGTGCCCGAGTTCATCGGCCTCCAGAACTTCAAGCGGGCCTTCACCCAGGACGAACGCTTCCGCAACGCCATCTGGCTGACCGTCTATTTCACGATCCTGGCCACCGCGCTGCAACTGGTTCTGGGGATCGCGTTGGCCCTCCTGCTCAACCGGCCTTTCCGGGGAAAGGGGTTCTTCCGGTCTATCTTCCTGATGCCCATGGTGGCCACGCCCGTCGCCATCGCGCTGGTCTGGATGATGATGTACAACCCCACCCTGGGGGTCATGAACTACCTGGTCGGTTTGGTCGGCCTGGGGCCCTACAAGTGGGTCAGCGACGTCCGCTTCGTGATCCCGGCCCTGGCCGTGGTGGACACCTGGGAGTGGACGCCGCTCATCACCCTGATCACACTGGCGGGTCTGGCCACCCTGCCGCTCGAGCCGTACGAGTCCGCCCTGATCGACGGGGCCACGCCCGCCCAGATGTTCTGGCGGATCACCCTGCCGCTTTTGCGCCCGACGATCATCGTCGCCCTGCTGTTCCGTTCCATTGATTGCCTCAAGACCTTCGACATCATCTACGTCATGACTGCCGGCGGCCCGGGATTCGCCTCGGAGACGCTCAACGTCTACACGTTCCAGGTAGGCCTCTTCTATTTTCACATCGGCTATGCCTGCTCGCTCCTGGTGATCCTGTTCGCGTTGGTCCTGGGGGTGAGCCTGATTCTGATCAAGGTTCGACGGGGGGCCTGGTAGGCCGCTCTCGCGCGGCAATAGGGATTTTCAAACCGCCAACTGACAACCGGTCATCGTCGGTTTGCATTGTCAGTTGTCGGTTGTCAGTTTTGCATTGGGACGGTCGGTTGTCGGTTTTTCATTGAGAGAGACGGCATGCGCGCATCCGGACGATCCGGCGAGAGCGCCTGGACCTACCTTCTGCTGGTGGTGATCCTGATCCCGTTTCTGTTCCCACTGGCCTGGATGTTCCTGTCCTCGTTCAAGACCCAGGTCGAGAACACGGCCTACCCGCCCGTCTGGATCTTCCAGCCCACGCTGAACAATTACCGCGAGGTTTTCATCAAGAATCCGTTCTTCACGTTCACCTGGAACAGCCTGGTGGTGGCCGCCGGCTCGACCGGGCTGGCCCTGCTCCTGGGTCTGCCGGGGTCGTATGTCATCGCCCGCTTCAAGCGAACCGGCATCGCCCTGGCCATCCTCACCGCCCGCATGGCCCCGGGCATCGGATACCTGATCCCGTGGTTCATCCTCTTCACCAAGATGAAGCTGATCGACACCTACACCGCCCTGATCCTCACCCACCTGATCGTGGCCCTGCCCCTGGTCCTGTGGGTGATGATCGGCTTCTTCGAGGACGTGCCGGGCGAGCTGATCGAGGCAGCCCGCATCGACGGCTGCTCCAACTTCGCGGCGTTCCTGCGGGTGGCCCTGCCCCTGGTCAAGCCGGGCATCGTGGCCACAGCCATCTTGAGCTTCATCTTCTCCTGGAACAACTTCCTGTTCTCGCTCATCATCGCCGGCTTCAAGACCCGCACCTTGCCCATCGCCGTGTACAACTTCCTGTCGTATGAGGAGATCAACTGGGGCGGCCTCACGGCGGCGGCCACCATCATCACGCTGCCCGTGCTGATCCTGTCCCTCTTCATCCAGAAGCACATCGTCCGGGGCCTGACCTTCGGGGCCCTCAAGGGATGAAGGCGGCCACTCACCGTCAGCCTTCTCAGGAGGAATCCATGCGACTCGCCGGGAAGAGTGCCATCGTCACGGGCGCCGGACGCGGGATCGGCAAGGCGACCGCCCTCCGCTTCGCCCGCGAGGGGGCGGACGTCCTGGTGTCCGATCTGGACCAAGAGACCAGCCAACAGACGGCCAGGGAGATTCGGGCCCTCGGCCGGAAGGGCGTGCCCATGCAGATGGATGTCACGCGCACGGCCGACATCCGGCGGATGACGGACACGGCCCTGCGCGAGTTCGGGAAGATCGACATCCTGGTCAACAACGCCGGGATCACCCTGGTCCGGGATCCGCTGCAACTGACCGAGGAAGAGTGGGACCGCACGATGTCCGTCAACGCCAAGGCCGCTTTCTTCTGCCTGCAGGCCGTCGCCCGCGAGATGGTGAAGCGGAAGAGCGGCGTCATCCTGAATGCGGCCTCCATCTCGGGACGCTCCGGCAAGCCCATGCTGGTTGATTACTGCGCGTCGAAGTTCGCCGTGGTCGGCATGACCCAGAGCATGGCTCTCGCCCTGGCGAGACACGGCATTCGGGTCAATGCCGTGGCCCCGGGCATCGTGGATACTGACATGTGGGCGAGCATCGACCGGGAGTGGTCCGCCCTGGAGGGCCAGCCCACCGGCACCATGAAACGCACCCGCGTCGCGGCGATTCCCCTGGGCCGGATCGAGACCCCGGAGGACGTGGCCAACCTGTACGCCTTCCTGGCCTCGGACGAGGCCAGCTACATCACCGGCCAGACGTACAACGTGTGTGGCGGGCTGCAGTTGAATTGAGGTGATCTGCTTTATGGTGCATTGCTCCATGGATTCTTGCAGGGCTGACAGGCGAGGCATATACTCCTTTTGGCGAATGCGGCCGCGGCGCTCAAGCGCACTTGCTTCGGTGGCCGCACCGACATCCCCCGCGTGGAAGAGGTGTTCGATTTGATCCGGACGCGCGGCGAAGGCATCTTTGCAGGCGCGCCCGGAAAGGAGGCACGACGATGAAGGCAGCGGTCTGGAAGGGGATCCAGCAGATGGACATTGAAGACTGGCCCCTGCCCACCCCCAAGGATCCCTCCGACGTCCAGGTCAAGGTGGTGGCCTGCGGAGTGTGCGGCACCGACGTCCACATCCTGGAGGGCAAGTTCCCGATCTTCACCCCCCCGCGCATCCTCGGTCACGAGTATGTCGGGACCGTCGCCGCCGCGGGCAGCGCCGTGACGAGGGTGAAGGTCGGCGACCGGGTGGCCGTGGAGCAGGGCCTGCCCTGCGACCGCTGCTACTTCTGCCGCGACGGCCGGGAGCACCTGTGCAACAATCGTTACGCCCATCCCGGAGGCTACGCCGAGTACACCTGCGTCGCAGAGCGGATGTGCCACAAGCTTCCCGAGGGATTACCCTGGGAGGTCGCCGCGCTGGCCGAGCCGGTGGCGTGCGTCCTCCGCATCCTGGACGTCGTGAGGATCCGCTCCGGCGATGTCGCCCTGGTGCAGGGGGGCGGCGCCATCGGGTGCATCCTGACGCAGCTTCTCCTCCACAGCGGGATCTGCAAGGTCATCGTCTCCGAGCCGGTCGAGCACCGGCGCAAGATCGTGGAGGCGGTGGGCGGGATCCCGGTGGACCCCCGGGCGCAGGATCTGGCGGCCTTCCTGAAGAAGGAGACAGACGGCCTCGGGCCAGAGTACGTCTTTGAGTGCGTGGGCAAGGCCGCCCTGTTGGAGGAGGGGATCGAGCTGGTGCAGAAGGGCGGGACGGTGTTCGTCATGGGCGTGGCCGACCCGGAGGGAATCGCCAAGGTCAGGCCCTTCCGGCTTTTCGCGAAAGAGGTGAAGATCCTGTCCGCCTATATGCGCCCGTACACCTTTCACCGGGCGGTGCGCTGGCTGCCGTACCTCACTCTCAAGCCCCTCCTGGGCCTGGAGTTCCCCCTGGAGGAGACAAAGGCGGCCATCCACGCCCTGGGGCAGAGCAAGGGACTCAAGATCTTGGTGAAGCCGTAACGACGAGCTGCGAGCCCAGAGCTGAGAGCCGCGAAGGGCCGTCGGTCGCGGGCTCCTTTCTCGTGGCTCGTGGCTCGTGGCTCGAAATGGTGGACAGTATCCTCACCTTCGACATCGGCACGAGCGCCTGCAAGGTCTGCCTGTGGGACGCGCGCGGGACGCTGCTGGCCTCGTCCGAGGAGGCGTATCCGACCCACCACCCGCAGCCCGACTGGGCCGAGCAGGACCCCGAGGATTGGTGGCGGGGCAGCGTGGCGGCCGCCGGCCGCTGTCTCGTCGGCCAGGATCCCCGCCGGATCGCCGTCCTGGGCCTGTCGTCTCAGCGGGAGGGCGTCGTGCCCATCGGCCGGGACGGGAGGCCGCTCGCCCGATGCATCATCTGGATGGACCGCCGCTGCCAGGATCAGGCCGCTCGCCTGGCCCAAGAGTTCGGCTCATCGTTCCTCCACCACCATACCGGTCTCTCGCCCGATCCGAACTACACCGCCTGCAAGCTGCTCTGGATCCGCGAGCACCAGCCTGACCTGATCGATGGGGCGGCCACATTCCTCCAGCCCCGGGATTACGTGTACTACCGGCTGACCGGCGAGCTGGTCACCGACTACACGCTGGCATCACGGACCATGATGCTGGATCTGCGCCGGCACGCCTGGTGGCCCGACATCTTCCGCCGGATCGGTGTCCGCCAGGAGCAGTTCCCGCTGATCTTCCGGTCCACCGATGCGCCTCACCGCCTCTCGGCGCCGGCCGCCCCGGCCCTCGGCCTGCCGGCGGGCATTCCGGTCTCCCTCGGCGCCGGCGATCGGCCCTGCGAGGCCGTAGGCATTGGACTCTCCGGCCAACGGATGATCGATTCGGTCGGGACGGCCAGCAATATCTGCATGGCCGTGGACCAACTGCCCGACGATCTCGGGCGCGTGCCCTGCTCCGTGCATGCAACCCCCGGGCGCTGGCTGCTCGAGCTGGGGATCACGACGTCCGGATCCCTGATGCGCTGGTTCCGGGAACTCCTCGACCTTTCCCCTGAGGAGATGACCACCCTGGAGCAGGAGGCGGCGAAGAGCCCTCGCGGGGGCCGCAATCTCCTGGTGTTCCCCTGCTTCATGGGTGCTCGATCCGTGCGCTGGGATGCCGACGCCCGGGGCGTCATCCTGGGTCTCAGCCTGGGACACACCCGAGGTGACGTCGCCCGGGCCATGATGGAGGGTGTGGGATACGAGACCCGGTCCTGTCTCGAAGGTCTGCGCGCCATAGGCATCGAACCCGGCGAGGTGGTGGCCATGGGCGGTGGCGCGCGGTCGGATCTCTGGATCAGGATCAAGGCGGACATCCTGGCGCTCCCGGTACTGAGGCCCCGGTATACCGAGACCGCCTCGATGGGCGCCGCACTGCTGGCGGCGCGCTCTGTGGATATGATTGACGATCTGGATGCGACTGCGCGACAATGGAATCCGATCCAGGAGACAGTCGCGCCGGATCCGGAAGCGGCGCGGTTCTACCAGGGGCGGTGGGCCCTGTACGAGGATGTCTATGGCGCACTCCAGCCCCTGTTTCCGCGGCTGCACGCCCCCTGACCCCGCTGGACCGAAGGGAGTTGGCACATGCCTGCGCGCACGCTGGTCCCCAAACTCTTCGACCCGGTCGCCTTCTTGCCATCCGACCTCTTCGCCGCCATCACCGACGTGCGAATCGAGCGGCCCGCCATCGTCCAGGAGGAAGCGGAACGCCGCAAACGCCGCTCCATCCCGGCGCCCGATGGGAACCTGGTCATCCTGGCCGCCGATCACCCGGGCAGGAACGTCCTCAACGTGAAGGACGATCCCCTGGGAATGGCGGACCGACACGCCTACCTCGCCCGCATCCTGCGGGTCCTCACCTGTCCGGGGATCGACGGGATCATGGGCACGCCGGATCTCATCGAGGACCTTCTCATCCTGACCCGGCTGACCAAGGAACGGGGAGGGGCCAGCCTGCTGGACGATCGCCTGCTGGTGGGGTGCATGAACCGGGGGGGCCTCAGGGGGACGGCCTTCGAGATGGAGGACACCTTCACCGCCTTCACCACGGAGCGGATGCAGGCCCTGCGCATGGACGGGGCCAAGTTCATGTTCCGCCTGGATCCGGCCGATCCCGCCTCGGGCCGGACCATCCTGGCGTGCGCCGATGCCGTGAGCCAGTGCGTTCGCGCCGACCTCACCGCCTTCCTGGAACCGCTTCCCGTGAAGCGGGTGCGGGGGATGTACGTCGTGCAACGGACGGCCCAGGATCTGGCCGGCATGGTGAGCGTCGCCTCGGCGATGGGGCCCTCGTCGCTGAACACCTGGCTCAAGATCCCTTCGTGCCAGGGGCTGGAGAAGGTCGCGCGGGCGACCACCCTGCCCATCCTGATCCTGGGAGGCGAGGTGACCGGGAATCCCCTGCCGGTCCTGAAGGATCTCCAGGCCGCCCTGCAGGCGGGGCCCAACATCCGGGGCGCCCTGATCGGCCGCAACGTGATCTTCCCCGGACCCGACGACCCGCGCGCCATGGCCGCGGCCGTGGCGGCCCTGGTCCACGACCGGTCCGACGTGCGCGGGGCCCAGGCGGTCATGGTGGCGGAGCGCGGGAAGGAACCGCGCCTGCTGCCGTAAGGTCCGGGGCCGCGCCTGGAGCCTGGGGGTCCAGCAGCTCGCAGAATAGACGCGAGGCCCCCTCGGGAGATTCCCGAGGGGGCTTCATACCTTGACGGGATCCGCACCGTATGAAGGCCCGCAGGAAAGTTTGGCCGCGCTCAGCGCCTCTGCCTTGGTGCCGGCAAAGGACGGATGCGGGTCCTGTTCTCCTCCACCACGGCAAAACGCCCGTGCCAGTCCGTTCGACTTTCCAGTACCTCCACGATTCTTCGGGTTGCTGCCTCCGGACCCGGCAACGAAACCCGGAAGAGGACCACGCCACAGGTCGCCGGTAATCCCCACCGGAATGCCAACTCTCCGAAGTCCTTGTCCAGCGTGACCAGCAAGCGTCCTTCCGCCTGGGCCCGCTCCAGAACGGTTTCGTCTTGGGCACCCGGGATGTCCGTGCGTGCCCAGACTACATCGTGCCCCCTCCCGCGCAGGGCCTCAATGGCAGGACCGGGGAAATTCTCGTTCGCCAGGATTCGCATGGTTCAAGCCGGTACGGGATACACCCGTTCGGACTTGAGGATCTCACTGGCATACTTGAGGCACGCCAGAATGTCTTCGCGCGAGATTCCCGGATAGCTGTCCAGGATTTGTGCCTCTGTCCACCCCTGGGCCAACAAATCCACGACGAATTCCACCGAGATTCGGGTTCCCCTGATCACCGGCTTGCCGACGAGGATCTTTTGGTCCACAAGGATCCGTTCCCGCCAGTCCATTGTCCGGCCTCCTAACTCTGAGCACCTCAAGGATGCCTTCGCCCTCTCGGGCATTGCGCCCGCGATCTGGACTGTAAGCGATTCTTCCTTCAGCGTCAATTGCGAAACGGCAGAGCCCCCGGTCGGGAAGGCAAGAACACCCGGGTCTTCAGCCTTGGCCATCGGTTCGACTACCCCCCTACCACTGGTTCTGCCTGGGCCTGGCAGAGGTCGAATCGACCACCCCGGTAATGGATGGCGCCAAGTCCTGGCGCTGGCGAGATCGACAGCGCTCAAGGGTCGGGCCCAACCCCTCGCCCGTTTCGCGCCGCGGAGACGATAAGCGGTTGCCGTCGCTGGGAGAACGACCCGATTGCGAGCCCTGCCCTTAGAGCCCAGCGGAACACTGCTTGGGGGATGGGTTGAGCAAGTTGACGTATCTGGCAGCGGATTAGAGCCCCTTGTGGACTGTTGCGCAGCCCGGCGTAAGGCTACCACCACGACCCCATGCGCAGACGGTTAATCCAGGATCGTGCCTTCTTGGAGTCGGGGAAGTACCTCGCAGGTACGCGGGAGGGTTGCCGGTAAAACCAGAAGTAACACGTGCCAAGGCTCTTGCGCCGCCATCTGAGTGTTTCTGTATGCCTGCCACGCTGAAGAGGGACAGCACACTTGCAAAAGGGGCAAGCGCACGTCTCTTCCCGACGGAACCACCGCTTGCGCCGGGCCACCAGGATGAACCACTGTTGGCAGTGGATGAACCGCGTTGCCCCACTCCTCGATCCGCGCGAGCCACTCGCGACAGGTAAGTTGCCGCGTGCGTCCCGCGAGCATCCGCAGGGCCTTCGGGCTGAGCGTGAGCCACAGTTCCGTGCCAACGCCAACAAGGCCGGCCGCTTCCACCCGCCGCCGCTGGAGAAGATACATCCACAGTTCGGCGGTGAGTTCGCGATCTCGCTTGTTGTGGGATAATACAAATTGGCGTTTTCCTGCACGCCACAGCGCTGGCATCTTGCGGCTGTCATGGAGCTTTCGCCGCATCAGGTTGATGCGCGCAAGCGAGGCGAGCTTCAAGTTGACGTTCTGGCTGGAGTGAAGGCTATCTAGGAGGAGCCGCAGGTCAACCGTCTTTTCCACAATCCCTTCGAGCGGGATGTGTGGATGCAGCACCCGGTAGTCGAAATCGAAGAGGTTGTACCCGATGATTAGGCCGGGGAAGGGGCGCAGGAATTTCTCAAGCTGAGGAAGCTCCCCGGCGCCGAACCAGCAGTAATTGGCCTGCCGCCAAGAAGAGCCCATACGCTTGTAGATGAGCGCGCCCGCACAGGCGATCTCGCAACTTTCGGGGTGTTTGGCGCTCCCTCTCGCCGTCTCGATGCCAAATGCACAGATAGACCGGGGCAGATGTGAGGCTGGAACGGGAGGTGGTGGCCGTACACGCGCTGCCGCACGGTCTGGTAGTCCGCCTTGCCGATGTAGAGGAGAGTGTCGCGTGCAGGATGCAGGTAAGCATACAGGCACATGTCGGCGTGCCAGAGGGAATGGCTATCGCCGTGTAGCTCCGTCCAGTGCACAGTGACCAGCATGCTGCGCCCTCCGGCAGAGTAACAGGGAGCGTTGATTCTGAAACAATTTGCCCGGGCGGCCCCGAGGTAACTCGCAGCCTTCTCCTGGGAGCAGTCGTCCGCCTAAGGCTTCACGAAGACCGCTTTGATGTGCTTCTCCAGGAGGTTCTCCGTGACCAGCCGGCCGATCACGCCAGCGTTGGCTTCCAACGCCTGGTAGTACACGGGACCCATCTCCGCCGCCACCTTGAAGCCGACGTGGATCAACTGGCGGAAGTGCCGGTTGTACGCCGGATTCTTCTGGTCGTGGCGGAGCGCCGCCACGAACGCCGATGAGGACCAACCGCGGACCGTCTTCGGATCCGGGAGCTTGGCCCGAGCAATATCAATGACGGCCGCATACGGCTTGCACAGGTCGTCGATCCGGGCGTAGGCCTTTTCATAGATCTCCTGTGCCAGCTTCAGCGCGTCTCCACCCGCCATCGCCAGCCCGGCGACTTCTTCCAGCCAGGTCGTGCCGGCGGTCTTGAGGTGGAGCCCGGTGTCGCGCTTCCGAATGGCGCGGGCCATGGAGCCATAGATCGAGAACTTGTCGCTCCCGGAATGCACGCTGAGCTTGAGGTTGGCGGGGAGACCGAATTCCCGGATCGCGAACGCGATCACCGCCAGGTCCTCATTGAACTCCTTGTCGAACTGGGCGACGTCGCCGACGTAATCCACGCCCTTGTTGAACCGGCCGGTGAACTTGGGAGCGATCGTCTGTGCCGGGATCTTCTGGTCCGCGACGGCGGCGAGAATGAAGAGCAGATCGATGGGCGTCTGGGGCTTGTCCGTCTCGTCGATGGACACCTCGGTGACGAACCGGTCGCGCCCCTTGGCGGCCTCGATGTGGCGGTAGATGGCCCCCGCTTCCTTGACCGCCAGCAGGTACTTCCGCGCGATATCGGCGATATCCTTCTCGGAGACGTGGAGCGTCGCCTGGATGCCAGGAATCTCCAAGGCCCTGGCGTACCGGCGGTGCCGGGCCACGAAGTCCTGGATGTCCGCTTCCGGGGCCGCCTGCCCGGTGAAATCCGCCACGTCAAGCGTGAAGAAATCACTGCCGGGGATGAACGCATCCACGGTCTTGAGGCCGATGTGGTCGGCATCCACGTAGTACGGCCCCTTCCATCCCAGGGCCTTCACCGCGGCGTCGGCCTCGGCGCGCACGCTGTCGGGATGCGTATGGACGATCAGATGCTCCCGATTCGACTTGTTCCAGACGGGCGTGACCTCCGCGCCCAGCGCCCGGGCCTGCACGACCGCCGTGAGCTGCGCGACGCCTTGCCGCGTAAACCGGTCGCCGATCCCCATGCTGTACTTCGAAAGTATCATTTCATTTCCCCTTCGCATGCTGGATAAATCGATGCCTGAGCGCCTATTTTGGCTTTATTACATCTAATCCAATATCTTCCGCCAAACCAGCAAGGCTAGCCACGACATCATCCGGCAATTGTATCCCCTCTTTCAACGCTTTCTCCCGCTTCAACCATTCTATTTCCCCCGGCAGATAGATTTGGTCAACGCCATCTGCCTTGGGTGAACTCTTGATTTCTCTGATCAGCCTATCCATCCTGTCCTTGAATTGCTGAATGGGCATGAAAACCCCGATATCAATTGCGATGAACGAATGGCCTTGATTTGCGGGCTTGTCAAACTCTTCCACCCAGACTTTCACTTCTCTTGTAACTCCTGAACCGGTTAATACTCCGCACAGAATCTCGATCATCAACGCAATACCATAACCTTTGTGCCCGGCCATTGGCAGCAGGGCGCCGACGCTGCATTTATTCGGGTCGGTTGTTGGGACCCCGTTCTCATCAACCAACCAATTGTCCGGAATTGTTTTCCCCAAGGTCCTTGCGGCAAAAATCTTACTCACAGCAACGGCGCTGGTGGCAATATCCAAGAATACCGGTTTCTCTTTGCCGGCGGGCGAAGCATAAGCCAACGGATTTGTACCTAAGATTCTTCCTTTGGCGCCGGGGACCGTCACGCAAATATCAACATTAGTCATGGCCAGCCCGAACATGTCCTCCTTCGCCGCCATAGTCGCATAGTATCCCGCCGCGCCAAAATGGCTGCTGTGTCTCACTCCCACATAGCCGATCCCAGAATCTTTGGCTTTCTTCATTGCCAGCTTCATCGCCATGCACGATGTGACCATCGGCATAGCATAGTGACCGTCGATCATTCCCCACGCCGGACCTTCCGCAACCACTTCCGGACTTGCTTTTGCATTCAGCCCGCCCAGTCGCACGTTCTTCAAGAGATTCCGGAGCTGCTTGGTTCCATGCGTATGAACTCCAAAAATGTCAGTTGTGACAAGCACATCAGCCGTCGTACGGCTGTCCTTTTCGTTCATTCCGCTCTTAAGCATCGCTTCCACACAGAACTCCCGCAAATCTTCTGGAAAGACTTTCTTCCTTGACAAATCCAACTGTTTGCCCATCTCTCCCTCCTGACTCGCCCCTGCGAAGAGTAATGAAAAATTCCCTTGGGGCCGCATGTCCCAGCCGGCATCACGAGGTCAGCACAGGGCTGCCTCATGCCGAGACGGAGGGGAGGATACCGTAGCGGGGGGGCGCGCTGTCAAGCGAAAACGGGTCAGGCGAGCGGGGGCGGGGCTGAGGGACAGGCCGGGGAGCTGGGGAGGCGACACGGGCGGACCCTATCTATCCGCAGATTACGCAGATTGCGGAGATTTCTCTTGGCCCTTGGCTCCCCGCTCTCGGCTCCGGGCTCTACATATCGCCCGCTGCGACCCATGCCACCAGTGGATCGAAAGGTCTAGTCGATCAGAACGACTCCGTATCGATTCTCGTCACAGGAATAGTTTCTGACCACCTCAATCGGGAACCTATTCGCGCGGACCGTGGCAAAGACATCAATACCGCTCGCTTCCATCGAAGGGCGCGCGTCGTCCGGTCGAACGCACTCCTTCAAATTGCACGTCTTGCATAACCGGCAGGGGCCTGCCCCCAAGCCGAACGCCTTGTAGAAGCCAGCCAGGAATATCTCGCGCTCGAGCTTAACAACAATCTTGGTGGGTCGCACATCGCTCTTGCAATGGATGAGGAGGGCTCGCCTGTAACACGCGATCACCTCCCGCGTCTCCTCGGGCTTCGGGCTGTGCGGCGGGCAACAGAGACTGCTATTGAACCCTCCGCAGCCGAACTGACATTTCATTCGCACCCAAGGAGCGGTCACGACGGTCTCGGCAGGTATGACCTTGGCGCCGACTGCCCCAAGCTCACGGGCCCGCCGCACGAACTTCTGAAGCTGCGGTTTCCCCTTCATGGATGCCTGACCCGTCTGCTGCCTCATACCGTTTGCTCTCTTGAACGTCACCGGTGGAAATCACGTGCAACCACCCCTGCGACACGAAGCCCCCTCGGCATGGGGCCGAGGGGGCTCTGGCCTTGACCCCTTCGGTTGACGGATCCTACTTCTTCTTCGCCGCCTTCTTCTTACCCGACCCACAGGAGGACTTGCCGCTCTTCCCCGGCTTCTTGATCCCGCACGCCATGCTCGTCCCTCCTCTCTACCCGGTCGCCCGGCGAGGGCGTTACCGCCGTCCCCGGCGACCCTTCGCGCTTGCCTTGGCCGCCTTCTTGGGGGCCGCCTTCGCCACCTTTTTCGCGGCCTTCTTCACCGCAGGCTTCGCGGCCCGCGCCGGCTTTGCCACCGCCCTGAACAGCCCCAGGATGTCGTCCCGGAACTTGTCGTAGGCTCCCTTGAACTCGGCCAGCGTCTTGACGACCGAGCCGAAGTCGGGCCACCGTTCCGGCTTGTGGCCGCCGCTTCCGAAGTCGCCCGCGATGCCGGCCTCGCGCAGGATCCGGTTGAGGTCCGCGTTCAGCTCGTACCCCTTGCGGAAGTCGGGGATCGTGTTCAGCTTGTCCACGACCTCCTGCGGGAACTGGCCCGTGATGGACTCGACGTAGTCCGCGAGGTTGAACCCCGGGTCCTCGGCCATCTTCCGCACGTTCTCCTGATGGTTCGGGAACTCGGTATGGACCATGTTGTTCCCGGTGAGCGTCCAGTACGTGTCCTGCGGCTTGCGCTTGGACGCCGGCAGGTAGCAGACGCGGCTGAAGATCAGCTTGGCCTGTTCCCGGCTGAGCTGGTGCTTCCGGCAGAGGTAGTCCACCCACTTCTCCCGGTTC
>Ga0315280_10004977_pt1 | contig 19278 bp, 19 predicted proteins | sample YL17G06_40_MG_FD_203697 | JGI IMG/M metagenome (GOLD analysis project Ga0315280, IMG submission 203697) | Sediment microbial communities from Yellowstone Lake, YNP, Wyoming, USA - YL17G06_40 | ecosystem: Environmental > Aquatic > Freshwater > Lake > Sediment | place: USA: Wyoming | collected... | reverse complement strand
TGGCCGGGCTTTCCCTCGTACCAGGTCCAGGCGGAGAAGAACTCGCGATCCGGCGCGTTCCTAACGTACACCTCGCCTGTCTCGTCGCCGAGGATCCAGAATGTGGGGCCCGGCGGTGGGACACCCTCCAGCGGCCTGCCCGGACGCGAGCAGGTCCCGCGGTATTCGCCGCGCAACTCCACTATGGCATCCGCGGGCCACGTATCCGGCGCGGCCAACACGTCCGCGATCTTCAGGTCCGGAGCGACGGCCTCCGTGGTGGCGGAGGCGGCCGCCTCGTCGTCAGCCCACGACGCGGAGGACGCGACGGACGCTAGTACTGCGAGGCCCACCAGGGCCGCGAAGCCGCGGAACATGCGGCACTCACCCTCCCGAAAGAGTCGCCGCCGGCCACCAAGCCGGCGCGCTGTGTCGCGATAGTAAACCCGCCTTTTGCCACCGTCAACGAACGACGTTGCGGCGCGTGCAGGCCGCAGGCTTGCGTCACACCGGGCGTTATTGGCTGGAATCCGGCAATGCCCTTCGTCTTCCAGGCCGCAAAACCCTGTGCCGCCGGGGCAAGGAGCCGGCCGATCTGCCGCTGAAGGCTGCGCCCTGTGAGCTTGCGCGTCATAGCGGGAAGCTGCAGGGGCAGGCGACTCACGCTGCCCAAGGGGGCGGACATCCGCCCCACCTCCGATCAGGTTCGCGAGGCGGTGTTTGGCAGCCTCGGGCACAGGGTGGTCGGCGCACGAGTGGTCGACCTCTGCGCCGGCACGGGCGCGATGGCGATCGAGGCCCTCAGCCGGGGCGCCGCGCTCGCCACCCTGGTCGAGCACGATCGGCGCGCCTGCGCGGCCATCGGGGCCAACCTCGGTTCCTGCGGGCTCTCCGACCGCGCCCGTGTCGTCCGGGGCGATGCGTTGCGTTGGCTCGACGCCCAGCCGCATGACACGGCCGTCTGCGACTTGCTGATCGCCGACCCACCGTACGCCTCGCCTCTCTTGGCCGGCATCGCAGAGCGGCTTTCGGGCAAGCCGCGACTCGTATCCCCCGGCGGCGTGGTCCTCTTCGAGGCCGGAGAAGAGGACATGCCGCGGCCGGACGTGAACCTCTTCGCCTGCGCCCGCGTGAGGCGCTACGGCGGCACCTTCGTCGCCGTCTTCGAGCGCGCGCTGCGCGCGTCTGTGGCAGGCAGCCCCTAGAAGGGGAGTGTTGGCCGGTGGCGAGGGCGCTCTACCCCGGCAGTTTCGATCCTGTAACGAACGGGCACCTCGACATCATCCGCCGGGGGGCGCACATCTTCGACGAGGTCATCGCCTCCGTGCTGGTCAACCCGGCGAAGACGCCCTGGTTCCGGCTCGAGGAGCGGGCCGAGATGCTCGCGGAGGTTTGCGCCGACATTCCGAACGTCCGCGTCGAGTCGTTCTCCGGGCTCCTGGTCGATCATGCCCGCAAGATGGAGGCGACCGTCATCATCAAGGGGCTCCGGGCCGTCTCGGACTTCGAGAGCGAGCTCATGCAGGCGCACACGAACCGCTTCCTAGAGAGCGAGATCGACACGCTTTTCATCCCGACCGATGCCGTGTACGCGTTTCTCAGCTCCAGCGTCGTCCGCGAGGTAGCGCGGCTGGGCGGCGGGGTGGATGGCCTGGTGCCGCCGATCGTGGCGGAGCGCCTCAGACAGAAGCTGGGCCGGACGTGAGGAGGGGCTTAGTTGATCGAGATCGACCAGTGCCTGAACGAGCTGGAGGACCTAGTCGAGGGCGGCTCCTCCGTGCCGTGGTTCGGGCGGCGATACGTCAGCGAGGAGCAGTTCCACCGGATCGTCAACAACATCCGCCATGCGCTGCCCCGCTCCATCGCCGAGGCGGCCGAGATCACGACCCAGAGGGACGAGATCCTGGCGACCGCCCGCGAGCAGGCCAAGGAGATTCTCGACCAGGCCCACTCGCAGGCCATCCAAGAGACGGAGCGTGCCCGCACGACCGCGGACGAGATGATCTCGCGAGAGTCTGTGGTGCGCGAGGCGGGGCGCCGTGCGGAGGAGATGGTCCGGCAGGCCGACCACGAGGCGGCGTCGATCAGGGCCGAGACCCAAGTGTGGCTGGCGGGTCTGTTCTCAAGGCTCGAGAACGAGCTGGGCCGCATCGTCGAAGCGACTACTGAAAGCAAGACGGCCCTGGAGGCCCAGCTCAACAGGCCCCCCCGGCCTGTCACTCAGTCGGGGGAACCCACCGGCGAGGTCGAGCCGGTTCCGTAGGCTCCTCGCCCCACCAGGGAGGCGGTGCCCATGCGGCGCCTCACTAACGTAACACCCATCCTACTGCTGTCCTGCGTCCCGACTCCGAACGCGTGGGCGACGCAGGCCACCCTTGTCGTCGACTCCGACCCGCGTGGAGCCACCGTGCTCGTTGACGGCGGCGAGTACGGGGTGACCCCGCTGGAGACCACGGTCGACCTCGGGCGCGACACCTCGCGCGAGTGCACGGTGACCGTGAAGATGGAGGCCTATAACGACGCGGAGCGCAAGGTGACGCTCTCGGCCGGCGAGAGGACGGATCTCGGTGTCATCCGGCTCATCTCACCCCACCCGCTGCCGCCCGGCGCTCGTCCGCTGCCCGATCAGAAGGTCGGGGTCATGGAGGCAGGCTACGCGGTGGTCGCCTCCGATGGGGCGGTCATGGTTTGGGTGCCCGCGGGGCCGTTCACCGCCGGCTACCCGCTGGACTACCCGGAGGGGCAGGAAGCTCAGGACATGAACCCGCACCGGACGGTGCAGCTCGACGGCTTCTGGATCGATCGCTACGAGGTCACCAACAAGCTGTACAAGGCGTATGTCGACGCCTCCGGGGCCGTACCTCCCGCTGACTGGACGGATGGCAAGATCCCCGATGGACAGGAGGACTGGCCGGTCGTCAACGTGACCATCGACGACGCGGACGCCTACGCGCGCTGGGCCCGGAAGCGCCTTCCGACCGAGGGCCAGTGGGAGAAGGCCGCGAGAGGCCCGGAGGACGAGCGCCTGTTCCCTTGGGGCGACAAGCTCGAGCCCGGCGACGCGAATGTCGGCCGTTGGGTCGGCCAACCGAGCCCTGTGGGCAGCTTCCCTAAGGACGTAAGCCCGTACGGGGTACTCGATATGGCCGGCAATGTGCGCGAATGGGTCGCCGGCCAGTGGGAGGGCCGTCCGAACCGCCTGATCGTGCGCGGCGGCTCGTTCGGAAGCACCGAGGAGTCGGATAGGCCCAAGTACGCCATGATCCCCTGGCGGGGATGGATAACGCCGGACCTGGTGCCCACCCGGGTGCACCTCACCGGCTTCCGCTGCGTGGTCAGCGGCTGAGCACAGAAACCGGAGGGCAGAATGAGGGTCTCGATCGCTTCCTTCAGCTTCCACGGCCTCATCGCCGAGGGCGAGATGGACCTGTTCGGCTACCTCGAGAGCTGCCAGTTCCGCTACGGCATCGAGTCGGCGGACATCTGGAACGGCCTCCTGGCTTCCACCGATAACGACTACATCAAGAAGGTCCGCGACGCCCTCGACGAGCGCGAGATGGTGTGCGCGAACTACCACGCCGACGGGCCGAACGTGTGGGACGACGACCCGGGGGTCAGGGATCGCAACTACAAGTCCGCCCTTGAGCACTTACGGATCGCGGAGATGCTCGGCGCGCGGACCATGCGCATCGACACCGGCGGGGTCGTCGGCCCGATGACGGACGAACAGTTCAACCTCCTGGTGTCGCGCTATGGCGAGTACGCTCGGTTCGGCGCGAACGCGGGGTTCGCCGTCGGTCCCGAGAACCACTGGGGCGTCTCGCTGATAGCCGACAGCATGGAGCGGATCGCGAAGGCCGTCGGCCACCCGAACTACGGGATCCTACTGCATATCGGCCACTGGGAGGACGGAGACGAGGAGAGCGGCGACCGCAGGCTCGCGCCATGGACCATTCACACTCACGTCGACGCGCGCGTGACCCGGACCCGCCTCGAACCGGCTATGGAGATCCTGCGCGACGCCGGCTACGAGGGCTACTGGGGAGTGGAGCACCACTCCGGCAAGAACGAGTACCGCGAGGTGGCGTGTCAGTTGGCCGCCGTCGAGCGGGTCCTGGCGGCCTGGGGCCCGGCCGGACGCGGTAAGTCGGTGCCGCGCGAGGGCCCCCTCAACCCGCTGCTGCCGCATCTCGACTAGGTGAAGCACTTCACCTCTCCCCCCGGGAGAGGTCGCACCTGAGTCCTGAGCTCGTCGAAGGACGAAGGGGCGGGTGAGGGCCCTTCGTCACGGGCTGCGCCCGGCTCAGGGCGAACGGACTTGGCGGCGACAAGGCTGCAGGGGTCGGATGGCCCTCACACCGGCCTTCCGCCGTAGGGGCGGCCCAACGTGGCCGCCCTGGGGCGAGCACATTGGCTCGCCTCTACGCCTTCTTCACCGGCACGTGAATGGTCACCGGCACCGTGCCCTCATGGCAGCCTGGCGCGAAGCGCTCATAGCACGGCGCGTCCTCGTCGGCCACGTACTCGGATGCGGGCAGCCACTCCTGGTAGATCGCGTGCCACGTGGGCCCGATCGTACCCATAGTGCATTCGAACACGGCCTCGGTCGCGCCCGGCACCTCCCAGAGCACTAGGCCGTCGGGCAGGTTGGTCACACCCTCGACCGGCCTACCGGCCACGAAGTCTACCTTCCCCTCGTCGCCTGTCCCGAAGTACAGCCCCAGGCAGGCCTCATCGGTCGCGAAGGGCTCGATCTCAGGGAGTCGAGGTTCGTACTGGTTTCTCCAGATGTCGCCGTAGTCAGCGCTCATCGGGTTGATCCGAAGCTGGATCCCCATCACCGTAAAGGCACCGCGCTCTTCCATACGTGGCGTCATCTTGCGCCTCCTCTCTCCAGTATATACTATCCGGCCTTACGGCTCGGGCGACGGCGGAGCGGTGCCAATCTACGGAACAGGCTCGAAGGCCTAGGGGGCGTACGGCATCACCCTCCGCCGGCTTCCGCGCGTCCTGGGTCTGGCTCAGTCGCCACTCCGTGGCTCCTTCGCCAGACCCAGGACGCCCTCCGTCTCTCCCCCGCGAGGAGGGTCCTTGGAGCATACAAGGGGCAGCCGGCTGCCTGTTCGGCGACGTATCCCCCGGGCCTTCAGCCGTGAGCACGCCGTCCAGCGTTGGCCAACGAACGGAAGGAGCCCCGGCCAGGCTGGCTGGGGCTCCTGTGCGCGAAAGAGGCGAGCGAACCTAGCGACGCCGGCGGAGTCCACGAACGACAGCGCCCAGTGCCGGCGCGGCACCCACCAGCGCGATCGCCGGGAGGCCCGGTGCCGCGGTTGGGGAGTTGAAAGTGAGATTGTCCATGGCGAAGGCGGTGTTGTCGACGTCGTCCAGCACCACCTTGTGAATGTCGCAGGCCTCAAACGTCAGCCAGCCGTCTCCGACCAGCGTCTTGGTCTCAATCAGATCGCCGGTCCAGTCATAGGCGGAGACGATCCACCAGTCGGTCTCAAAGCCGTTGCCGGGCCCGAACCAGTTGTACAGAGCAACGTAGTTGGTCATGCCTGGTGTCGACGCATCGCCCGGAACGACGAACGTGAACTCGAGTGGAGAGTACCAGTCGCCTGAGGTGCAAGTGTTGCTGAAATCGTAGCCCCACACCTGTGCCCCAACGGGCCCCCCGATGAGGACCCCCTCATCCAAGTAGTAGTCGCTCGGCAGATCGCCCGGCGAAGCATCCTCGAAGTCGATGACGGTCACTGCACTCGCGCTGCTAACAAGGGTTACGAGCACTAGCAGAACCAGGAACACCATCCCGCGCACTGCATCTACTCCCCTCTCTACACCACGACCGATGTGCTAGGTGCAACGAAGTATTACGTCCCGCGGACGGCATGCGCTGCGCCCAAAGGGACACAACCTGACTGCCAGACGCCCATAGCATCCGGCACCGCAAAGCGGCTGTCAAGGTCCAACACAAGCCCTGTGCCAGCTCCTGCACGCGCGCTTGACCTCGCCGTCCCGTTGGAGTATCTCAGCGGGGACGCCGGGCGGCCCACTTGCGCACCGGCCCTCCGGAGTGGTCTCGCGTGACGTCCTCACTCGCCGAGCAGCGGCTCGACCGCCGCGTTTTCGTGGTCGGCGTCATCAACGGCTCTCTCTACAACGCCTCCACCCAGCTTGTGGACATGACCGTCGTTCTGTCCGTCCTCGCGGCACAGCTCGTGCGCTCCGACACGCTCATCGGGCTGATGCTCGTGTCGTTCAACATAGGTTGGCTGTGGCCGTCGCTGTTTATGCCGTATGTGCTCGAGGGCTGGGCGCGGAAGATCGGGTGGTATCGGGCCGCCGCGATCGTCAGGTTCCTCTCACTCGCCGCCGTGACGTGCCTGCTCTACTCGCCTCTGCCGAGAACCTCGCCGAACACGGCCTTCTTGCTGCTATGCCTGCTCTTGTTCACGCAGACGAGCTTCGGCGGCATTAGCTGGATCCCGTTCATGGACATCGTCGCGAAGGGCGTGCCGCCCAACAGGCGCGGGCTCTTCTGGTCTCTGAGACAGGGCATCGCGGCGGCGATGGGCATCGGCGCGGCCTACCTAGTGAGGTTCCTGCTGGACCCAGCCCGGGGCTTCCAGTTCCCGGTCGGGTACGCTTGGCTGTTCGGCATCACCAGCGCGGTGCAGATGCTGGGCATGGGGGCGTTTTGCTTCGCCAGCGAGCCGCCCGAAGAACGCCGCCCACGGCGCATGACATTCAAGATGCACCTATGGCGTGGGCCGAGGCTGCTTCAGCGCGACTCCGCCTATCGCACTTTCGCGATCATCAGGGCGAGCATCTCCCTGGCGCAAATGGGCATCCCGTTCCTGGCGGTCTACGGCCACAAGCGGTTCGGGTTCACCGACTCGGAGACAGGACGCTGGCTGCTGCCGGTGGCCACGGCGGGGATCCTGTACCCGTTCCTCTGGGGCGGGCTCAACGACCGCTACGGCGCCAGGCTGATCATGCGCATCGGAACGGCACTGTCGATCGCACAGGCGGCGCTGGTGTTGTCGCTTGCCATGCGCTTCTGGCTAGGGCTGGCAGACCTCGCGGAGGCGAAGCTCGTGCTCTGCGTGGGACTCGTCATGGGCTACGCGTCGACCTCGTGCACCGGAATGGCGATCCCCAACTACGTGCTCGACCTTGCGCCACGGCACCAGCGAGACACGTACATCGGCTTCACGAACACGTTGGGGATCCCCCTTGCCTTCTCCGGCCTGATCGCCGGAGCCATCGGCGACCACCTGTCGCTCGAGGCGCTGTATGCGATCTGCATGGGCCTCAGCGTTGCGTCGGCACTACTGGCGTTCTGCTTCCTGCCGGAGCTGCGCGGGGCACGCGATCGGTCCCGTACCGGACCCGAACCGGATGAGGGGGAAGGGGCGTCCGAGGAGCCTCCTGAAAGTGAGCGCGCCGAGGGCGTGCTCCTCGCTCCCACGGGCCGGGGCGTGGCGAGTCCGAGGCTGTGGGAGTGATGGCCGGTGCGGGTCACGATCGTGTTCCGAAGCGGTCGGAAGCCGCTCACAGGCGAGCTCCGGGCTGAGACCGAGACCACCTATGAGATCCGGTACACCGACAGGGACAGCAAGTACCGCCACGCGGTGGTCGAGAAGTTGCTGGTGAAGGAAGTCCGGCCCGTGCTGCCGGGTATGCTGCGGTAGCCCGAACGACGAGCACCCTCTGGGAAGCCCACGACGAGAGGGTGCCGGTTGGTACTCAGCTCTGGGGCGGCCACTGCTGGCGCTCGGGCCAGCGATGCGGCGTCCAGGCCTGGCCGCTCTCCGAGTAGTCCGCCTCGGCCTTGGTGATGTACTCCTCCATCTTCCTGATCTCGCGAGACGGATCTTGCAGGATGGCGAGAGCCTGCTTGAGCGTGTCACGCCCCTTGTCGAAGTCCCCGCCGGCGCAGTAGATCATGATCATCTCGATCCACGGGGCGTCAGCTTGATCGCCGAGGATCGTCTGCGCGTTTCGGGCCGCGTCCAGCGCCCGGTCTACCTCCCCGATGCGCCGGAAGCAGGCGGCGAGCTTAAGGAAGGTGTTGCCTGTCACGGCATCCATCGCCTTGTCCTGGTCGTGCAGCAAGTCAATGGCCCGGGTGTACTTCTGAATTGCCGTGCCGAGCGCCTCATTGGCCAGCTTTGTCTCATTGGCACTGGGTTTGGACCCGTAGTCGCTCTTGGCGACGTATATGTCGCCGTACTCGATCCATACGATCGGGTCGGTCGCCGCCTGGGCGAATGCCTGAGAGATGTCTTTCTCCGCCCACTCCAGCCAGGTGCGGCGCCACTGCTTCTGCACGTCATCAACGCTGGGGTCATAGCGTGAGCCGTAGATGCGGTAGAGGCGTCCCCTGTCAACCAAAGACGGCAGGTGTTTCGGGTTGATGATGAGGGCGTCCGTGAGGAACTGCTCGGCCCGTTGGAAATCGAACAGGTAGTCAGGATGCCCTTCGGCATTCAGGTCGCGATACAGGCCCTCCAGCAGCAGGTGGGCGTGGCCGAGCAGCCAGCACACGTCTGCGTCCGTCTTGTCCGCGCCCGCAGCCTTCATGTCATCGGCGAGCTTGACCGCGATGTCGTACCCGTCCTCGATCTGACCCCACTGCATGAGCGCCAGCGCGGCTTCCTTGCGGGCGACCCACGACTCCTTCTGCCGGCCGCTTTTCTGAAGGAGTTCGCCCTTGAGCTGCAGGGCCTCGGCGAGCTTCCCAAGCGCGCCGATCTTCCTAAGCTCTTCGATGGCCGCCTCGCAGGAAGTCAGCCCGCCGGCCCAGTCGCCCGCCAGATTCGCCGCCTTCGCTTGCTCGAGCTTCACATCGGCCATCGCGATAGTGACCGCGCGGTACTCGGGATCAAGCTGTGCGGCTTTCTGCAGGCTGGTCAGGGCCTCAGGGTACTTGCCCATCTCCAGGTATGCCCGGCCGAGCCAGTACGCGGAAAAGGCCTCCTTACTCTTCGTAGGGACGCTATCCGAGGCGGACTCGAACGCTTGATCGGTGGCGAAGCCGACGACAGGGCCGACGCGCCTCATGAGCGCCGACAGCGCGCCGGACAGGTCGAGCGTGTTGCCAAGGAACCGGTTTCGGTCCTCGATGCTGCCGTCCTTGGTGTTGTACACCTGGTAGTTGAACTCGATCGGTGCGCCGGCCGCCGGATCGGCGGGCGCCTCCTCCCTGGCCCACAGCTCAATGAGAACAAGGTAGTTGAACCCTAGCTCGCTCGCCGACTCCTTGCAGTCACCCCAGGTTTTGTGCGGCAGCGGGTACGGCGCCCCCTGGGGGCGCGTATGCCGGTCGCAGAGCCGGGCGAAGCGCTCAGGGCTCGCAACATACACACCCGCCTGAGAGCCGACGGCCCGGAAGCGCCGGACCAGGTCATCCTCGATGGCAAGGCGCGCGGCCCGGAGCTCCACGCGCTCCGACGTCTCCACGATCGGGCCGATCGCGGACTCGATGGTCTCGCCGAAGTGCTGAGCCGAGGCGCTCGGGACAACGCCGACAAGCAAGAGGATGACCCCCACGACGGGGACCGATGTTGGCCTCACCAAACCGGGCACCACCTTACACGACGCGCGGCCCTTAGTGCCGGTGCGGGCTGGCCACATTCTAGCCTTCGGCGTGCCGCACCCGCAAGGCGCCTACCACACCGTTATAACGGCCGCCCGAGGGGCTGTGTTCCTTTGCGCGGGGGGCCCGAAGCAGGGAGGAGACCGGCAGGCCCGGAACTGTGATGGCCCTCGGGAGCCTGCCTTGACAGCCCCCGGGGCTGAGGCGACAATCGCCCCCTGTAGTCTCGGCGACCGACCGATCGGAGGACTGCGGCTCGATGACTGCCCGGCCCGACTGGCGCGCTCGGGTGCCCGACGGCATGTGGGCGAAGTGCGAGAACCCGAGTTGCGCCCAGCTCCTCTACGTGAAGGAGCTGGAGCGGAACCTGATGGTATGCGGGCAGTGCGGGTATCACTTCCGCCTCACGGCGCGGCAGCGGGTCAAGATCACCGCCGACGCCGACAGCTTCGAGGAAACCGACACCGACCTGGTGACGCTCAACCCCCTCGACATGGAGGGGTATGACCAGAAGCTGGCGCGACACCGCGCGAAGACCGGAGAGACCGAGGCGGCTATCGTGGGGCGGGCCACCGTCGCGGGCTACCCCATCACCCTCGGCATCACCGACCCGTTCTTCACCGTCGGGTCGATGGGATCGGTTGTGGGCGAGAAGATAGCCCGTTGCGTCGAGCACGCCAACGAGATGCGGTGCCCGTGCATCCTCATCTCCGGTTCCGGAGCCGGCGCGCGGATGGAGGAGGGCATCCTCTCACTGATGCAGATGGCCAAGACCTCGGCGGCCATTGGACGGCTGCGCGCGGCGGGGCAGCTCTGCATCACGATCCTCACGGACCCCACCATGGCGGGGGTCTACGCAAGCTGGGCCAGCCTCGGCGACGTCATCCTCGCGGAACCCGGCGCCATGGTAGGATTCGCCGGCCAGCGCGTCGTGAAGGGCACGAGGAGCGGACTTGGCGCGGAGGCCCAGTCATCGGAGTTCCAGCACGAGCACGGAATGGTCGACCGCATCATCCCCCGCGGCGACATGAGACCCACCCTCGAGCGCCTTGTCGCGCTGGCCTACGCGGCGCCCCTGAGAAGGGGGGCGGCCCCTTGAAGTACAGCGCGAGCCGCTGGCTTCCGTTCGAGGAGGAGGTACGCAGGCTCCAGGAGGAGCTCGACGAGGCGCTCCGTAAGCAGTCCGAGGCAGAGGCAGACCACGGGGAACGGATCGCGGCCTTACAGGGTCAGATCGAGCGGGAGCGGCGCAAGATCGCGGACGGCCTTACTCCCTGGCAGAAGGTACTCATCGCCCGGCACCCCAACAGACCTTACACGCTCGACTACGTGGCCCATATCTTCGACGAGTTCGTGGAGCTTCACGGCGACCGCCGCTACGGTGACGACAGGTCGCTCGTGGGCGGTCCGGCGCTGCTTGGCGGCAAGGCTGTCATGGTGATCGGCCATCAGAAGGGCCGTACCACCAAGGAGCGCCAGGAGCGCAACTTCGGAAGCTCCAACCCCGAGGCGTACCGCAAGGCGCAGCGGCTCACCGAGATGGCCGAGCGGCTCGGGATGCCTGTCATCAGCTTCGTGGACACGCCGGCCGCGCAGTGCCTCTTCGAGGCCGAGGCCCGGGGCATCAGCGAGGCGATCGCCGCGACGCAGCTCCTCATGTCGGGGCTGAGGATCCCGGTCATCGTGGCCGTCACCGGCGAGGGCGGGAGTGGGGGAGCGATCGGTATCGGCGTCGGCGACAGGGTACTCATGCTCGAGCATGCTATCTACTCAGTCATTCCCCCTGAAGGGTTCGCGGCCATCCTCTACAAGAACGCCGCGCCCGAGCAGGTCCAGACAGCCGCGGCGCTGCTCAAGCTGACCGCCCAGGACGCGCTCGACCTGGGTGTCATCGATCGCATCATCGAGGAGCCCCTGGGGGGCGCTCACTACGACGGTGTGGCCATGGCGGCAACGCTCAAGAAGGTCCTGTGCGAGGAACTCCACGAGCTGCTAGAACTGCCGCCGGATGAGCTTGTCGACCTCAGGTACGCGAAGTTCCGCGGGATGGGCAAGTACACCGTCCGATCGGTGGAGCGCGCCGGAGCGTGACACAGACGCGGCGTCCAGGTGTCATCATCGTGTACGGGCGCATTGCCATGCGCCCGTACGAACCGCTCGAGAGGCGCCGGATGACAGCATGGCGGGCAACCTGTGGCGTGATGGCGGCGCTGCTGTGCGCCGTCGTGCAGCTTTCGGTATGCGCCGCCCAGCCTCCTCGCCCCCCCGTCCCCTCTGATCCGCTGTGCGCAGTCTGTCATCCGTGGCAGGCCGAGGAGATCGCCGGCACGGCTCACCCCTCGGCCTGGTCCAACGAGGTGTTCCAGAAGGCACTCGCGTCTGCCGACGACCCGGACCACTGCGGAGCGTGCCATGCGCCCTCGCCCATCCTTGTGACGGGCATCTCGAAGCCACCGGCGGCGCGAGACGCCGCCAGGGAGCTGGGTGTTGTCTGCGAGTCCTGTCACACCGACGGGGCCGATGCCCAGGTGGGGCCGCTCGCCGAATCATGGTCGCCGTACCACGCCTACGTGTCCACGAAGGGGGCGCATGACGACTACCGCACGTGCGGCGTTTGCCACGGGCCTGCGGAGCCGGAGTGGGACCAGGTCACTACCTTCTTGCCGTCGCCGGCCCACCGCGAGGGGAAGTCGTGCCAGGCCTGTCACATGCCCCGCGAGACCCGGCCTGTGGCCTACAACACGAGACACGTCGAGCACGATGCAGCCTCGCACGCGTTCCGGGGGACGGGAGACGTCGACTTCCTCCGGCAAGCGGCTGAAGCGACCGTGCAGGTCGAGGGAGGCACGGCGGTCGCGCGGGTGACGAGCAGGGGCGTCGGCCACTCGCTACCTGGCAGCGCCGGACCACGAGTCATCACCCGGCTGGTCGCGCTCGACGGTGACGGCAAGGAGCTGGCGTCCACGGAGACCGTCGCATCGTGGGACGGCGAGGGCGAGGACAGCCGCATCTTGCCCGGCAGCGACCGCACCTCCACGCTCCGGCTCCCGACGGGCACAACCGAGGCCCGCGTAACGGTCACCTACTACCCCTCAGGCGTCACGGAAGGCACCCAGTTCGGTGAGGCCAGCGCGAAGGGGTAGCCTGACTACTGCCCCACCAGCACCCACCCCGCTCCGGGAGCCAACAGCACGCTGAGGACGCCGTCCCCACCCGCCTCGAATGGCTCCCCGCTGAGGACGTCCGCCCACAGGCGGCTGGGCACCCCGTGGAGCCGGGCCGTAGCGGGCACGCCCGGTGAGGTGCTCGCTACGACGAGGACGCGGCGTCCATCTTGGGCCACGAGACTGCCTACCCGCGCATCGCCCTCGACCGTTACCGGCTCGCCAAGAGTGGCGGAGAGGAGGAGCGGCGCCAGGCGCCCCAGCTCACCCGCGAGTGCGGTTGCCGTCGCCCAGATAGGCTGTTCCTCCCCCGTGAGCGGGTCTTTCATGCCCCACAGGTAGTCCGGCATGTACTGGTAGATGAAGTAGAACACGCCCTTCGTGCCCGCCGCGAGTGACAGGTAGGTGACTGCGCGAAGCTCCTCGGGCGTCGGGTACCGCCAGCTCGGCTGCGGCACCGCGAACGCCTGCAGCACCACCCAACCCGCCGCCCCCTTCGCGGCTGCGGTGAACGCGTCTAGCGCGGGAAGGAAGCTGCCGAGGGTCTGGGGCGGAGTGTTCGCGACGTGCGGGTAGATGTCGAACGCCGCCTCCGGCAGGCGCACCTCGTCGGTCACGCGAGCCAGCGAGTCGGGCACGCAGAAGCACGAGAACGCGGGCCTGGTCGGATCGGCGGCGGCGAGCGCGCGCTGCACCAGGAGCCAGTTCGGCACGGTCTCGGGCGGGGGCTCGTCACGGATCTGGTATCTAAGAAGCGATGGGTAGCGGCCAAGGCGGTCGACGAGGGCCCGTACCGTTGAGCGCACTTCGGTCTCAGGCACGGGCTCGCGGCGGGACACAAGATCCACGAGTGGCGCGATCTCGAGCACCACTTTGATGCCGTGCCTGTCGGCCGACCGCAGCAGCGTCTCCCAGTGCGACTCCGGGCAGTTGGGCACCGCGACGGCGTTGAAGCCGTGCGCCGCCAGGTCGGCGAAGCAAGTGTCATAGTAGCCCTTTGCGCTCTCCGGGTCGTCGGGGCAGCCGCTGATGCTCGGCGCGCCCTCGAACCAAACGCCGATCGGGAAGAACGGCTTCGCCCGGAAGGACGGCGGCGGCAGCGGCGGAAGGTCCAGCACCCGGAACGTGGCCCGACGGGGCGCCATGTAGTCTTGAGCGTGGAAGGTCACCCGCACGGTGTAGACGCCTTCCGGAGCCGGCTGCCCATCGACCCGGCCGTCCCACGTCAGCTTCACGGACCGTCCCTCGCGCACAAGATCGCTCGCCAGCGTCGCGGCCGTGCGCCCGGACGCACCAAGCACATCCACGGTAACGGCGGCTCCGGGCGGACGGTACACCGTGACCGTGGCCTGGTCATAGATGCCGTCGCCGTTGGGCGTGATCTCCGAAGGTGACACCGCGATCCCGGCCGGCCGGCGGATCACCGCCAGGTTGTCCAGCCAGACCGTCGCTCTGCCGGCGTCCATGCTCCACAGCATGAAGCCGATGCGCCTCGTGTACGCTAGGTCGGAGCCGCCGCCCTGAACGGACCGGTCGTAGTCAAACGACATCCGAAGCGTGTGCCAGTCCGCGTATCCCGAGTGGAAGTCGGCATTAGAGCCGTGCGGGCCGTAGTTCCGGAAGCCGCCCTGTGAGTCGTAGATGAACAGGAAGATGGCGACTTGGGCGCCGACGCTCTTCACGTCAAATGACAGGCCCTCGGCGGCACTGAGGTCGACATCCACGTCGCGGATGAACACGATGTGGTTGGTACCGGGCTGCCGGACGTCCCAGTCGACTCTGAGCGTGCCAGGGCTCTCGGGATCAGCCCCCGCCTTGCAGCGGCCCACGTCCCCGTACTGCATGGTTGGCGCGTAGGCGCTGACGTCCGAGAAGTCGTCGATGAGCGTCGCACGCGGCGCGTTCTGGGCGATAGCTCCACCCACGAGGAGCACAAAGGGAAGAAGCGGCAGCATACTGGGCACCTCCGCAGGCATCGCGCAGAGCTTCACGGATGCAGGAGGCGTGACCTGCCAGGGGCGAAGGGCGCCGGCCGATGGCATGGAGGAAGAACAGACGCGCGTTGGACGAGCGCCACCGGGACCTGGCCTACCTGCCGAGGGGCCCGGCGCAGTGGGATGCCACGCTCGCGGCCGTCGCGTACGCCATGCGGCGCACCATCGAAAGCCGCCCCCCGATCTCTGCGCATGGGTTCGACACGGTGTCCGTGCGAGCGCCAGGTACCGGCAACTGGGCGAGCGCGCCGTCGTGCTATGGCATGGAACGAGCCGCGAACGGGCGTCGAAGATAGCGGAGCACGGTCTTTTCCATAAGCGCGGCCTGTGGACGACTGTCGATCTGCGCGTCGCTCACAACTACGCGCGATGGCGGTCCGAGCAGAACGCGACCCAGGGCGCGATGGTGTGCATCGTGCTGGACGCGGACACCATCGAGGAGGGCAGGGACTTCGAGTACGACGACCCGTTGGGGACGATCCTGCGGTTCCATTCGGGACTGCCGGCGGATGTTGTGGAGTATGTGCTGCTCAGCGACGCCGTTCACTTCGCCGGCGAACGACCGGCGCGATCACCCGCTCCGTGGCCCCGCGCCAGGTTCCACAGGTGCGGCGCAGGCTGGGAGCCGTGCCAGCGCGTGCCGGTGCGTTACTCGGACGAGGAGACCTATTCGACCCTCGACGAGTTCGCTGGCATCGTGCTGGCCCGGCTAGCCGGGGAGCTCAAGGAGTTCGCCGCGGTCGAGGCGTTCTCCACGCTCTACGCCTGCACCGACCCGTGGGACGCGCTGCCACATCGCGACGTGTTCGGGCTGCTCAACGGCCTCGACTGGCGACGCAGGCATGGGGACTGGCGGGTCCTGCGCCTGAGTTGATGTGCCCCGTGGCGTAGGGCGAGTGTCGCAGACGGCCTCGTTGGCCCGCCCTTACTCCGCCAGCCTCTTCTCCAACTCGGCTGTGAGGGCAGGGATGATCTCGAAGAGGTTGCCCACGAGGCCGAAGGTCGCGTGCTCGAAGATCGGGGCCGATGCGTCGCGGTTGATCGCGACGATGTAGTCCGAGCTGCTCATGCCGGCGAGATGCTGGATCTGGCCGGAGATGCCGACCGCGATGTAGAGCTTCGGTGAGACGGTCTTCCCGGTCTGCCCGACCTGGTGCGTGGCGCTGATCCAGCCGGCGTCGACAGTAGCGCGCGACGCGCCGACCGCGCCACCGAGCACGCTCGCCAGGCTGCGGATCAGGGCGAAGTTCTCCGGCGCCTGGAGCCCGCGCCCCCCCGAGACGATGATCTGCGCGTCCACCAGGTTCACCTGGCCGTCCTTGCTCTCGCGGATCACCTCGACGATCTTGCTCATCGCTCCGCGCTCATCAAGATGCACCGGCACGCGCACGATCTCGCCGTTGCGCGAGCCGTCGGGCTGCGGCTTCTTGAACACGTTGGGCCGGACTGTGGCCATCTGCGGCCTGGCCTCGCGGCAGAGGATGCGGGCCATGATGTTGCCACCGAAGGCCGGGCGAGTCTGCAGGAGCAGCGGCTCCTGGTCCCAGATGTCGAGGCCGGTGCAGTCGGCCGTGAGACCGGCGCCGATGCGTGCCGCGAGCCGGGAGCCGAGATCGCGCCCCTGCGGGGTGGCCGAGATAAGGACGATCTCCGGCTTGTGCTCATTGATGAGACCCGCTATCACCGCGGAGAACGGGCCCGTCCGGTAGCGCTCGACGACCGGATCGTCGATGACGTAGACCTTGTCGGCACCGAAGGCGACCAACTCGCGCGCGAGGTCGTCGCAGTCTTGTCCCAGCAGCACGGCCTCGAGCGCGCAGCGTCGCTCGTCAGCGAGCGCCCGCCCGCGGCCGAGCAGCTCGATAGTCCCGCCCTTGATCTTGCCGTCGTCGGTCTCCGCGAGCACCCACACGCCCTTCCACAGGCTCGTGTCGACGGTGCCCTTGCGCGGCAGCTCTATGACGATCGCGTCCGTCGGGCATGAGGAGACGCACTGCCCGCAGAAATTGCACCGCTCAGTGAGGTAGGCCATCCCGTCCTCGACGGTCACGCCCTCGTACGGGCAGACCTTCACGCAGAGGCCGCACGCCGTGCACAGTTCCTGCTTGATGCAAAGTGCCATGACGCGATGAACTCCCTTGGTACCGCCTCCCTCTCCCCAACCCTCCCCCAGTGGGGAAGGGAGTCCCCTCTCCCTCTGGGAGAGGGTTAGGGAGAGGGTACCTAACTCGAAGCCAGCGACTTGCGGATCTCGAGGATCTCGCCGGCGAGCTCGCTGACCATCTCCTCGACGGTGCCCTCGAGCACCCGCCCGCCCTCGCGCTTCGGGGGCGTGAAGATCTGCCAGACGACCGTCGGCGAGCCCTCGAAGCCGATCCGGTCGTCCTCGGCCTCGACGTCGGCCGCGCTCCACTTCCTGATCTCGTGGTGGCGAGCTTTGAGGACGTTCTTCATCGAGGCGCGGCGCGGCTCGTTGATCTGCTTCACGACCGTCACCAGCGCCGGCACCCTGCACTCGACGATCTCGAAGCTGTCCTCGAGCATCCGCCTCGCGGTGACCTGCTTGCCGTCGACGCTGAGCTCGATCGCGAAGGTGATCTGCGGGATGCCGAGGTGCTCCGCGATGCCGGGGCCGACCTGGGCCGTGTCGCCGTCGATGGCCTGCTTCCCGCAGAGGATCAGGTCCACATCGCCGATCTTGCGGATGGCCCGCGCGAGCGTGTAGGAGGTCGCGAGCGTGTCCGACCCGCGGAACTTCGCGTCTGTGAGCAGAATGGCGTCATCGCAGCCCAGGGCGACGGCATCGCGCAGGATCGTCTCGGCCTGCGGCGGGCCCATCGAGAGCGCGACCACGTAGGCGTCGCCGCCGAGCGCCTCCTTAACCTGCAGGGCCGCCTCGATGGCGTTCTCGTCGAACGGGTTGACCTGCGACTCCACCCCGTCGCGTATGAGCGCGTTGGTCTCGGGGTCGATGCGGACATTCGTCGTCGCCGGGACCTGCTTGATGCAAGCTACGATCTTCAACACAAGGCCACCTACTTGAGGATGTGGTTCGCGATGACGAGCCGCTGGATCTCGGACGTGCCCTCTACGATCTCGAAGAGCTTAGCCTCACGCATGAGCCGCTCGACGGGGAACTCCTTGGTGTAGCCGTATCCGCCGAGCACCTGGACGGCCTGGTTGGTGACGCGCATGGCCACCTCGGAGGCGTAGAGCTTGGCCATCGCGGCCTGGAGCTCGAAAGGCTTGCCGTGATCCTTCAGCCAGGCGGCCTGGTGGCAGAGCAGCCTGGCGCACTCGATCTCCGTGGCCATGTCGGCCAGCTTGAACTGGATGGCCTGGAAGCTCGAGATGGTCTGCCCGAACTGGACGCGCTGCTTCGAGTAGGCGAGCGCGTGCTCATACGCGGCCTGGGCGACGCCCACGGCGCCGATGCCCATGCCGATGCGCCCGACGTCCAGCGTCTGCATCGCGACGCGGAAGCCGCGCTTCTCGCCGCCGAGCACGTTCTCGGCCGGCGTCCGGGCGTCCTGGAAGATGAGCTCGCGGTTCGGAAGAGACGGGAATGCCATCTTCTTCTCATTCTTGCCGATCGTGAAGCCCTCGAAGCCCTTCTCGAAGATGAAGGCGGTCATCCCGCGCGCGCCGCGGTCTGGCTGCATGTTGCCGATGACGATGTAGGTCTCGGCCTCGCCGGCGTTGGTTATGAAGATCTTGGTGCCGTTGAGGACGTACTCATCGCCGACACGGACGGCCGACGTCCTGACGTTCCCCGCGTCGGAGCCCGCGTTCGGCTCGGTGAGCCCGAAGGCGCCGATCTTCTCGCCTGTCGAGAGGGGGACGAGGTACTTCCGCTTTTGCTCCTCGGTGCCGAACAGCATGATGGGGTACTGTGCGAGCATGTGCGCGCCGAAGACGGCGCCGGTGGTGGTGCAGGCGCGGGAAAGCTCCATGCCGACCGCGGCCCAGGTGAGGAAGTCCATTCCGAGGCCGCCGTACTCCTCCGGGACGGGAATGCCGCAGAGGTCGAGCTCGGCGAGCTTCTGGATGTTCTCCCACGGGAACTCGCCGGATGCGTCCGTCTCCTCGGCCTTGGGGCGAAGCTCCTCATCGCAGAGCTCTCGGACCGCGTCGAGAACCGCTTGCTGATCCTCATTGAACTCGAAGTCCATGCAGACTCGCTCCCCTCCTACGGGTGATCGCGCAGCCGGGCACGAGGGCGCACCGCCGCCAGGAATACAAGCGAAAGAGGCCCGGCTGCTCGCCGGGCCCGGCCCACTCTTCGACGCGGACGGCCGGTACCCTCCGGGTATTGCCCGGCCCGCCCTCTGGCAAGTCGCGCCGCCGCGCCGCATTCCGGTGCGCGATTGTAGCGAATCCCGCAGAGGAAGGGTAGGTCGACGCGGCGGGACGATAGGGTCATTTCATTGTCGCGATGTGACGCTCCGCCGACCTCACCCCCGGTCCCTTGGCTGCGCCAGGGACCACCCCCTCTCCGCGAGCGGAGAGGGGGAAAGGCCGACGGCCGGGGGGTGCGGTT
>Ga0315280_10004976_pt1 | contig 19279 bp, 12 predicted proteins | sample YL17G06_40_MG_FD_203697 | JGI IMG/M metagenome (GOLD analysis project Ga0315280, IMG submission 203697) | Sediment microbial communities from Yellowstone Lake, YNP, Wyoming, USA - YL17G06_40 | ecosystem: Environmental > Aquatic > Freshwater > Lake > Sediment | place: USA: Wyoming | collected... | reverse complement strand
AAGGCCCTCCTGGACGAAGGCCAGTCGCTTAGCGACCGGTCGCAGATCTCAGTTGACGAGGGCCGTGTCGCGGCCTAAGATACGCGAGAGGGACCGCCCAACCTTACACTACGGGCGGGACATAATCAGAGCAGAGTGTGCGTTCGAGAGGGCGAGCACCCGCAGGTTAGGCGCAGCGAGGTAGTTCGTGAAGCTATAGGAGGCATAGACCCAATCCGCCCCGATGTTCTCGGCGGTGATGGTGTGGGCGCCGGCCGGCACCTCGATTGCATAGCTCTTATCATACTTGCGCATGATGTGGGGGTCATCTGGATCAGTGGAAGGGAAATCCAACGACAGGGCCGGCTTCCCGTCGAGGACGATGGCGAGCTTCGCGCCGCCGTGTGCCGAGACGCCGTCCACATTCACGAGGAACTGCCCCGGGGCCGGGTAGTCCGCCTCGAAGGTGATGGGATTGTGCAGGTCGGCATGGTTGCTGACCCCGTGCAGCACCCGGCTCAGCGATTCGTAGCTCGAGACAACGCCATCGGTTCCGACATGAAAGGTGCGCGGCTTGCTCGCCGCCGACGCTCTGGACCAGGGGTCGGCCGGGCCGATGAGAGTGAGGGTGCCGTAGCCGGCCGGCCTGTCGTCTGCGGGAAACCGCACTCGCGTCGCCGCGGGCTGGAGGTTCTCTTTCACCCAGTCCACATCGGCCGCGAAGGCAACGGCCGCGGAGAACGCGTCATACAGCTCATTGCGCTCGACCGAGTCCCACCACCACACCATGGCCGAGCCCGCCCCGCGCGAGAGCATCGAGGCCCACAGCCCGTCGTGGAGAACGCTTCCCAGGATCACCGGGTTCCGCTCCAGGCGCCCGCCAGTGTCGGCCCCCAGTTCGGCGAAGAGATGCGGCTTGCCATAGGTGCGCGCCTTCTCGAGGCACACTGCGGATACCGCTCCCGCGACATCGGTCGCGCCGTACTGGTGGGACTGCACGAACTCGGTCTCTGCTAACCCGTCTACCGCTGGGTCTCCGGTGGTGTTGCCGAAGCTGGTGGTGATCAGGTGCTGCCACGGATCGAGGTCCCGGAGATAGCGGGCCATCTCCCGGTGCCACGCTGCCATCAACGCGGAGTCATAACCCGTCGTCTGATCCCACTCGTTCCAGAGCTCCCAGGCGAAGAGCGAGGAGCTGTAACCCCAGCGGGCGACGATGTAACGCAGGCGCTGTCGGAAGAGGCGCTTTGCCTCCGCGTCCCGGAAGAAGTCTGCCGGCGTCGCGGCCGAACCGCCGTTCGCCGCGTTGTAAGGGTTCCTCTCCCACCACCCCCACGGGCCCTCGCTTCTCATCTGCACCGCGTCGAAAGAATCAATGCACATTTGCGCGAGCACAGCGCGCGCCTCTCCCAGCTCCATGATGTGGTCAATGCGCCACGCGCTCTGCTGATCGTAGCGACCCAGGCCGGCGCCATCGCCGGGAGACGCGGGTAGGTGTTCGAGCAGCAGCGGGTTGTCGAGACCGCCCACCCAGAACCGGAAGTAGTTCCCGCCGTGGTCGGCGAGGTGGCCCACCCACAGATCGTAGTCGTAGCTTCCGCCCCGCTCGGGCATCTGGATGTTCTCGCCGATCGGGAAGCACGAGGCGCCGGACTCGTACTGGAAGTAGAGCGGAGCGGCGGCGCTGCGGCGGACGAAGCCCTTGCGCGGGCCGGGGCGGACCCGAAACGCGCCGGTGCCTACTTGCCGCACACCGGATCTGTCCCGGAGAGTCACACGATACCGATAGCTCCCGGTCTCTCCCCAGGCGAAGCGCACCTTGAACACACCCCTGCCCTCGGGGGTGAGCACCTCCTCGCCATCCGGAGCCCGCGACCTGACATAGCCCTGGTAGTAGAAGCCGGGCACGCGGAGAGTGCGGCCGGAGGGGGTGATGAACTCCCCCGTCACCTCCACCTGCGCGGGATCGAAGGGATCGGCATAGATCTCGGCGGGAGGGAGGGTGATCTCGACTCTCTCGTACCGGGCTACCTCGGCGACGGCTGCGGAGCAACGTCGCAGCCTCTGAGCTGCATCGAGGCGACCCCCCAGGGGCCGCGCGCTCGCTCCGTGCGCGGATGTCCACACCGCGCGGGCTGCGCAGCAACCGCGCAGCAGTATCAGCACGACGGCGCCCAGAGCCACAGACTGCATCAGGAGCGCGAAGTGCCGCCCCATCACGTCACCTCCCCGCCCTACGGTCGGCGCGCAGACTACTTCCAGCTACTCGCCCTCACTCCCTATCGTCGGAGGGTGCGCGGGTCTTCACGAGGTCGGGCGGGATGCGCCATCTCCGGCCTCCCGACCCTATGTGGCCCGGACCAGATCGGAAAGCCGCAGAGGCGCTGCCTCCAGCAGCCATTGTGGGTGTTCCGGCTGGCCTCCATCACCAAGTCGTTCACCGCCCTCGCCATTCTCCTGCATTACGGTGACAACACCGCGGCGGCTGCGGAGCAACCGCGCAGCAGTAATGCAGGAAACTCCATAGGGATGTGCCAAGGAGGCGAGATATGTGCAAGCATGGGATAAGATTCGCCCTCTGCCTGGTCGTGCTGGTGGCTGTGCCCGCTCTGTCTCAGGCGGCGCAGTACTGGGTCTCCCCTTCCGGAAGAGACACGGCGGCGGGGACGAAGGCCAAGCCGTTCCGCACCATCACACGGGCGGCAGCGGCTGTGAGGCCGGGCGACACGGTTCTTGTGAAGGCCGGTCGGTACGAAGAGTGCGTCGCCATCGGGGCTGCCCAAAGCGGCGTGCCGGGCAGGTGGGTCACGTTCTCGGCGGCGCTCGGAGACGAGCGGAAGGTCGTCGTTGGCATTGAGAAGCCGCGCATTGACGTCGGCGGCCGCGCGTCGTCGCCCTTTGGGCTGACCAATGCCCACTATGTTCGGCTGCGGGGGTTCAAGTGCGTGTCGGCCTACCGGGGCAGCGGCTCGGGGATCAGCGCCAGCAAGTCGGACCACCTTGAGATCCTCGACTGCATCGCCACCGGAGGTGGCCAGGGTGGCATGGACCTCAACGAGTGCGACTTTCTGACGGTTGATGGGTGCGAAACCTACTTCAACGGCGGGGGCATGGCCTGGTCCAGCGGGATCTCCATCTGGCTGCCGCAAAGCAGGAACAACGTCATCCGCAACTGCGTGCTGTACGGCACCTACGACAGCTCCGCCTACCGCACCGACGGCAATGGCATCATCATTGACGGGATGAGCCCTGCAGGCGGGGGATGTCTGATGGTGAACAACCTGGCCTTCATGAACGGTGGCAAAGGTATCTGCTCCACGCGGTGCGACAACTGCACCTTCATCAACAACACCTCGGTGGCGAACTGCTGGCAGCCCAACCAGCATGAGGGGGAGGTGGCCAATGAGTACAACGTGCGTGGCGCGAGCAATCTGCTGCGCAACAACATCGGGGTTTCCGCGTTTCCGGGCGGGGTGGGATTGGTGGTACTGCCCTTCTACACTGGCAGCAGGCGATTCGATATCGAGACGATCCTCTGCGACCATAATCTGTTCCACAGCGCTACGGGTCCGGCAGGCGTGGCAGTGCTCGGGGAAGAGACCACGCGGCTGACACTGGCTGAGATCCGTCAGCAGTACCCCTACTGGGCCGACGGCAGCCTGGACGTGGACCCGGGGTTCGTGGATATGAAGCACCTCGACTTCCGCCTCCGGCCGAACAGCCCCGCGCTGAAGGCCGGCGTGGCGGCGCCGGAAGCGCCGACGGATGTGACCGGCAAGCCGCGGCCGCGCACAGGGGCGGTCTCGATGGGCTGCTACGAGGGAGCCTACAAGGGGGCGGCAGAGCCCCGCCCCACGCCCGGGGTCGTGATCGCTCCCGGCCAGGACCAGGGTGCGATCCGCGCCCTGCTCACGAACCAGTACGATCTGGACTGGCACGGAATGCTGTGGGGATGGGGGAAGTTGCTCACCGAGGAGCTTCCGTTGCAGGCCGATGTCCAGGGCCCCCGGCGGAAGGATTTCCTCAACCTCACAGGCCGGTTCGTGCTCAAGGATGTCCTCTACCAGATCGCGCGGGAGCACCAGGTGCGGCTGGTACTGAGTCAGCCCAAGGAGTGCAGAGGGATCGGCACTGGCGCCAACGTGATCAGCAACCGGCTGATCATCAGGGAAGGGGCGGGGGCCGAGGAGCTGGCGTTCGTGCGCAAGATGCTGCGCAGCTACATGTGGACGAGCAGCGATCCCGGGATCAGCTTCGCCTCGGTGCTGCCAGCGCTCTCTGCGGCGCTGGGCGTGAAGATCGAGAGCAGCCCGCCGATTCCGGCGGACCGGGAGTTCGTGATGCTCACCCGCAACATGCGGCTCAGCGCGTTCCTGACGGACCTGGCGGACCGGATGAACCTGAAGCTCACGCTTTCACGGGAGGACCCGCTGGCGAACTCCGCTGAGGTGCAGACGGTGGAGGCGGATAAGCCCTTCGGAGGGCCGAACGGGGTCGTCAGCGTGGCCCTGGGAGAGTCGGGAGGCGGAGGCCGGGACAGCCGGATTGAGCTCTTCGCCCGAGTCCAGCCCAAGTCCGCCCTGCGGGCGCGGGCCGGCACCGGTGAGAGCTATCTCAGCTCTCCGGCAGGAATCGATGACCGGGGGCCTGGCTCCTTCAACCAGAGCGCCTACACTCGGCTCGTTCCAGGCACCACGGTGCGACTGGCGGTGATGGGACAGGGATGCGCGCTGAACGTGAGCGGGGAATGGGTGATGCTCAACCGCGTCCCATCCGAGCTCACCTCCGGCAGCTTCTACGTGCGCAGCGCTTCGGGACTGACGAAGGCAGGAGGCATGCACTACGTCCCGCTGGACTGACCGATGCCGATACGCCAGGGCACACTGAACTCGCGCACCGACGATGGCCACCGACCGTCCCTGAGATGATAGCCACAACAGCCTTCCCCGCCCCGAGCGGGCTCGTGAAGGTGGCCGTGCGACAACGGTCCGAAGCCGCGAGTCGCGCGACAGAGCACGCTCCGAACTGCGTGTGCCCTCTGATGTATGTTTCCCAAGGAAGTAACGGGCGACATTCATCAGAGACCCGGGGAATGCCTGAGGAAAGACGTTCGCGCAATGTTGCTTCATTGCGCGAACGTCTGTAGGAGAACGTCCTGTTATCGAAACGCCGGACCCCATCCAGGTTTTCGCAGCCTCGATACCAGGTCGGTTTCCTCCACCACTGCTCCGAGCAGAGGACGGACCTGCTTGTTCCGGCCGTGTTTTCGCGTCGAGACTGCCTTCTGGCCCTCTCTGTCTCTGTGACCAGCGGGCTAGTGCCATTCCGTCTACTGGTAGAGAAATCGAGGGATTTGCTTGCTTCCTGGCAGGGCCGATTTCGGGAGGGTTCGACTCTCAAGCGGGGTAGGACTGGAGGCGCCCAAACGGCGAGCTGTCCGCCTGCGGGTCGGGGGGCGATTGCCGGACGGTCATTGAGAAGGTGCGGCAAGAGGAGTATCCTCACCCCGATCCTGCTCACTGGAGGTAGCCAGAGATGGGGAGGCTGCTGGCGCTCTGCTTGCTGATGTGCGCGCTGCCGGGTGCGGCCCGGGCCGGGGCGGAGGCGGAAGGGCCGACGCTGACGGGGACTGTCTACCTGCCTGACGGGCGGCCGGCCGCCAAGCTCGAGCTGCTGGCCGACGGGTGGCACCTCGAGGTGGTCGGCGGGAAGGTGGGGGGCGCCTCGTTCCAGATGCCTCCCTTCACCCTTCGCACGGATGCTCGTGGGCGCTACCGCGTGCGCCTCTCACGCCACCCGGGAGACGAGCCCGCGCCTGCGGGCGCGACCTATCGGTTGCACCTGCACCTGCTGCTCCTCGCCCTACGAGGGGCCGGCTGGGCGCGGCTGAAGATGGAGGTGGGGCCAGACCAGTCGAGGGTAGAGCAGGAGATCCGCCTCCTCCGGGGTGATCGGGTGGTGGGGACCGTACTCGGCTACCCCGGTGGCAGGCCAATCGCCGCGGCCCAGGTCACCGTGGTCATGGACGAAGGCATCACCTACTCCGTCCCGATCTCGCACGCGGTGACGGACAAGCGCGGCCGCTTCCGGGTCCCCATCGTCCTTCCCCCGGGCGAGTATCGCGTGGGTGCGGCGGCCGAGGGCTACGGACTCATCAGCCCCTACGTGCCTGATCCGCACCAGACAGCGCAGCTTCTCACCATCACCTTGAGCATGGTCCGCGACCTCCGCCTGACAGGGAGGGTGCTTAGTGCTGACGGGATGCCCGTGAGCGGCAAGCGAGTGCTGTTGCAGATGGAGCATTATCTCGCCGGCAGTCTGAGGCTGAAGAGCGGGCTCTCTGTCAACACAGACCCGTGCGGCCGGTTCTCGGCCGCCTACCGCTGGGAGCCGGGAGAGTTCGACCGGTGGTGGGGAGAGGGCTGCACCGAAGCGGTGTTGAGCGTGGGCGATGACGGGCGCGAGTCCAATGCAGTGCTCATTGATCCGACGGCGCGCAGCCAAGTAGAGGCGGTACTGAAGCTGAAGTGAGGCGGCCTACGCGCGCCGGCCGCGACACCGGCGGGAGGTCGGCCACGGCGCATGGCGATCACTGGCTGTCTCGTCTTGCGGTTGCAGAACTGCCCCGTCTTCTGAGCTGCGCCACAGTCCGCTCGCGAGAGGAAACCTGCCTGGCAACAGGAAACTCCACCGCGGCAGTGCACAGGCCTCGGCTCCCAGACCGCGGGATGAGGGCCGAGAGGAGGAGAATCTGATGAGATCCGTGCTCCGGCTGCGGGGTCGCTCCGCAGCCCCCGTTGTCCTGGCATTGGCGGTGGCGGCGTTGCTTGCGTCTTGCACGGCTATGGCCCAAGGCAAGGTGGAACAGATTCGGCAGGTCACCATCGGCCGGAACGCGGAGTTCCGCGTGAATGGCAAGCCCTTTCTTCCCATCGCCGTTTGGCTGGCGGACCCCAGATACTTCGGCGCCATCAAGGGGACGAACGTCAACACCCTGATGGGCTATGCGGGCGAGAGTGAGCCCGGGAAGATCGTCGCCTATGCCGAGGCGGCATGGGCGATGGGGCTCTATTTCGTTGCGCCGTACGACCGAGGCCTCCCGGCCCAAGACTACCGCAGTCTTGTGAGTTCGCCGAACCTGCTGGGGTGGATCCAGGACGATGAGCCGGACCTGACGCGGACCGTCAGCGATGCGGACGTGGCCCCCGCCGCGCACATGAGGGTGAACCGGAGGACCCCGTTCGCCAGCCTGGTGGACGGGGATACCTCCAGCTGGACCGTCATCGAGCCGGTGGTCGGGGGGGAGTTCACTGTCCGACTCAAACGCCCTGTCACCGTCCAGAGCCTGGCAGTCTGGCAGACGATATCTGAAGGTCTAGCGGTGGCGAAAGGCGTGACCTTCCTTGGCGATGGCAAGGAGATCCTCAGAGCCACGCTGGAGAACAGGACAGGTCAGCAGAAGCTCGACCTCAAGCAACCGGCCACGTTCAAGGAGCTGACCCTCAGGTTCACGTCGCAGTACGACCTCCCTGGCAACCAGGGATATGCTTCCCTCTCGGAGGTGGAGGCGTTCGACGACGCGGGGAACGATGTTCTCCTCAGCCGGCCGCGGAAGGAGCCGCGCGCGACGCCAGGGGAGATGAGGGCCGCCTATAGGGACATCCGAGCAGCCGATCACACGCGGCCCGTCTTCATGACTCTGACCTCAGCTTTCATGCGGAACGACACGACCTGGGACCCGGCGAGGAAAGAGCAGATGTACCCCGCGTTGGCGAAGGCCGCCGACGTGCTGGGGTTCGATACCTACCCGATCTTCGGCTCCGGCTTCCCCGGCCGGCTCCATGACGTGGCCGACGGCACGGCAGATCTGAGGGCGCTGGCGGGCCCGGGCAAGCCCATCTACGCCTGGATCGAGACGAACAAGGGCAGCCAGTGGATGACCCCTTCCCTGCAACCCGATGTGAGACCGGAGCACACCCGCGCCGAGGTCTGGATGGCGATCATCCAGGGCGCCAAAGCCATCGGCTATTTCACGCACAAGTGGTTTGACCCAGACGGCACCGCCAACTATTCCTCCTTCGCCCCGAGCACGGAGATGCAGGCCGAGCTCAAGCGGCTGAACGACCAGCTCACGCGACTGGCGCCGGCCATCGTGGCGGACCCGGCCGGAGTCAGGGTCCAGGTGAGCATGAGCGACGACCTCCTCTGTCACGCAAAGGCTACGGAGTTCGGCGGCGCTCTCTACATCTTTGCCCAGAACATTGATCTGGGCAAGGAGGCGGCGACGCTGAGGCAGTTCGACCCGATCAGCCCGCGAAGCGGCAAGGGCACGATCACGGTCGAGGGCCTCAAGGCCGGCACCGAGATTCAGGTGGTGGACGAGAACCGGACGATCAAAGCGGAGGCGGGCGGCTTCACCGATGGTTTCGGCCCTCTGGCGGAGCACATCTACCGGATCCCGTGGCGCCGGAAGTAGCGCAGTGCGTGCCGGGCCGGCTCGGGTAGGTGGATCCGGCGCGTTCCTGTGCGCAGAAGAGAGAATCTCGGGAGGCATCGTGATGGGTACGACGCTGTGGGACTACTACGTTCGGACTGCGAGCGAGATCACGTCGCGGTCTCTGGAGGGGATCAATACACTCGAGGACTGGAACCGAGAGAGGGCGAGCCGCCTCGTCCAGTTCTACCAGGCAATGGGCCTCCATCCGCTGCCCGAGCGTTGCGACCTGAAGCCGCGGATCACCGGAGAGTTCGCGGGAGAGGGCTACCGGGCGCAGAAGGTGAGCTTCCAGATACTGCCTGATGTGCACGCCACTGCGAATGTCTACCGGCCCCACCCACTCCCGGAGGCGCGGCTTCCGGCCGTAGTCTACGTCTGCGGTCACCACGTCACCGGCGTCGAAAGCTACCAGTCGCAGGGGATGCTGTGGGCACGCAGGGGGTACGTCTGCCTCGTCCTGGACACGATCGAGCAGCACGACAACCGCGGCGACCATCACGCCCTATTCCATGGGAAGAGGCCTGACCTGGTATCGCGGGGCTATGTTGCCGCTGGGGGGGAGACCTGGAACTCGATGCGCGCGTTCGATTACCTGCTCTCTCTGCCCGAGGTTGACCCACAGCGGGTGGGAACGACCGGCCTGTCCGGCGGGGGAGCGCAGAGCTTCTTCCTGGCCGCCGCGGACGAGCGAATCGCGGCCGTCGCTACCGCCTGCGGCATGGACACCCTCCGGTTCTTCATCGGTGACAGGCACTGGCTGCACCACTGTGACTGCATGTTCCCGTACAACATGTTCCAGCAGGACTCGGCCGATTGGGCGGCGCTCATTGCGCCGCGGCCGCTCCTCTTCTGCTATGCCAGAGAAGACGATCTGTTCTCGCCGGAGGGCTACAAACTCCTATACGAGAAGGTGAAGAGGGTCTACGCGCTCTACGGCGCCGCCGACAAGTGCTCCCTGCTGGAGTACCCGGGGCCGCACGGGTACCAGCCGGAGACCATCAGGGGGATCAACCGGTGGTTCGACCAGCACGTCGCCGGCTCCGAGCGAGCGATGATCGAACTGCCCGAGCCGGTGCACGATGAGAGAACGACCACCGTCTTCAATGGCGCGGTTCCCGAGACCGATCACCTCGACGTGCTGCCAGAGCTGCTGACGCGCCGGGGCGCGATCTCCCTGCCCACCAACGCGGATGACTGGAGGCGCACGCGTGAGGAGGCGAAGAGGGCGCTGCTCGCCGGTCCCCTCTCCTGGCTAGCCCGATCGGAAGAGCGACTGACCACGGAGCGCGTAGGCGACTATCTGCAAGGCGAGCGGCGCCATTTGCTGTACCGGGGCGATACCGCCGGGATGGATGTGTGGCTGGAGCTGAGCTTGCCTCCGCAGATGACAGGCAAGGTCATGCTCGGCCTGGCTGCTCCCGGCGAGACGACGTTTGAGTTGTGGCCGCGCCTGCTGTCGCTCTGCGGCGAGCACGCGGTGGTCACCCTGGAGGCGCGGGGCGCCGGTATGACCGGATACGATCGCAGCAACCCCAACTTGTGCACCCACATGCTGCGTGCCGGCGCCTACGTCGGAGCAACCGAGACTCTGCTCGGCATCCGCGACCTGTCGTTGGGACTCGGCTTTCTCAGGTCGCTGCCCGAACTGGCCGGTCAGCGCTGCTACCTCTATGGGCGAGGTGACGCCGGCGTCTCCTGCCTGTACGCGGCTCTGTTCGACGATGACGTGGCTGGCGTGGTGGCCGACGCCATTCCGGCGAGCCATGCCGAAGGGGCGCACATCATCGGCGTTATGCAGACGCTTGATATCCCCCACGCCATCGGCCTCATGGCGCCTCGCCCGGTCGGGTTACCCTCCTTCGGCCCGGTGCGATCGTTCTGGGCGGATCGCGCATACCGGCGTCTTGGCTATCCCGAGCGCCTGATCTCGGCCGGTACGCTGGAGCGCGCGGTAAGGCAAGTACTCTCGCTCGAACCTGTCTAATGATGGTCGCACAAAGAAGTGACGGCGGCCAAGCCCTGCGCCCGTCTGGGCCGTGGTCTGTCCGCATTTCGCCATTACCTCTTTCGGCGAAATACGGTAGCTGTCGGCGTCCCCATGGGGGCGGCGTGCCAACGGCCCCTCTTGTCCCTGTTAGCCACCCGTGGAGCGGCTCTGACACCACGCCGCCAGCCGGAAGGCTGTGTGTGGCCCGCGTACCCGGAGACAGCCTCCGCTCGATGGCGCGACGAACCCCGGAAAGCAGCTCCGCGGCCGCGGGGCGGGCGGTCCCTAGTACTGGCGAAACCGCTAACTGCGGCCGGTTAGGGGCTGGCAATGACAGTCAGGGGCGAGTCACCGGCGTTCTCCTGGTCTGGACCGCCTCCTCTGCGTCTTCCCGAGGCCGCGGAAGAGGGCGGTGCTCGTCCTCGTCTGCGGGCGGCTCATGGAATAACCGGGAGGTGGCGTCGGTGCGACCTAACGCGGCCGCGGGGCCATCTATGAGCGAACGGCGGAGCTGTCAGATACACCAGATGGGTAGGACGCGAGTGTGATGAACCGGACGATGGCCCCGAAGCGCACGGGCTTCACCCTGATCGAGATGCTGATCGTGATCGTGGTGATCGCCATCCTGGCCTTGATCGTCATCCCGCGCCTACTGGGCGCCGCACGCAAGGCTAAGGAAGCAGCTCTGCGTGGTGACCTGCATCAGCTTCGCAATGCGATCGAGCAATTCGAAGCCGATATGGGCGACCACCCAGTGGCATTGGACCAGTTGGTGGCGGCCAAGGACAACGCGCCGAGCGGCAGTGGCGGCGGCGGCCTCCCGCTCGACGGCTCGGCCTATCGAGGCCCGTACCTGCGCAACCCGGACGGTGGCCTGCCGAAAGACCCCTTCACCAACGCAGCTAACTGGGATTACACGCCAGCCACCGGCGAGGTGCACAGCAGCAGCGCGCTGATCGCTCTGGACGGCACCGCCTACTCGAGTTGGTGAATAGCAGCCGTCACCGCGACGGTCGCCGACTGAGGCTCGCGGGGACGGGGTCTCCGCACATATCCCCGCCGCTCCCGGCGCCGTCCGGGCGACCGTGCCGCGCCTGCATCCTTGTAGTGCACACGACCCGTCGGTTGCGGCCGTCAGCCAGTATGCCCAGGGGGCCGCCAGTCGCTCGCGCACTGAGCGTATACCAGTGGGTTCGGGGCCTTCGAGAACCACCGCTTTGCCTGCGCGCGGAGGGCCCCGGCGGGTCGGTCACACCCCCGACCCGGTCACCCAACGTGCGCGAGTTGCCAGCGCCAGGCGTGTGGCGCCACCAGCTTCGCGCGCTCGGACTCCTGCTCGGCTATGCATTGGTCGAGCTTCCGCTCCAGTGCCAGCTTCTCCGGCTGCGCCTCGTCGGGAACGCTCAGCAGCACACCGAGTTGCTTCCAGCGCGTGCGGTAGATCCACTCCTGGGTGGCCGTCGTGTTATTAACCTGCTCGCCAAGCTTCCGCCACGGGCCGGGGCGAGCGCCCAGGTCTACGCCCTTCGCCAAGTCGTCCGCCGAGAGGACGCCCACCTCCACGTTGTCCACGGTGAGCTTCCAGTTCCCCGGCTGCAATCCGGTGACCCGAAACGGGTACTGGTTCAGGTCCTGCTGGATGGGGGCGTAGGCGAATACTGCTGCCGCCTCCGGATCGAAGTAGGTCGGGAGAGCGCGATCGATGCGCGTGAAGGTGACAGACTGGGGAGCTACGCGCAGATCCTTCACCAGCGCGCGATCCGATGCAACACCGCGCGTGCTCGCGTCGATGGCGACGCTGGCGGCCGGCCCGTCGGCGCCGAGGGCCTTGAGCAGCCCGTAGGCCATCAGAGCCTGACCCGGCGGGTCCGGATGCACCGAGTCGGGGATCATGGTGAACCTCGGATTGTCGCGCTTCGCCCGAGCCTGCACATCTCCCATCAGGGCGTTGATGTCAAAGACCGCGACCTGCTCACTCGCGGCCAGCTCCTTGACGCCCTGCGCGTAGCGGGTAAGCGTCTTGTTATAGCCCTTGTTATCAATGTCCTCATCGACTACGCCGGGCGTGAGGAGCACGACCCGCACGCCGTGTTTCTTGAGCGTCTGCACAAGCCCGGTCATGCCCTTCAGATACCGGTCATAGCGGTCTTGGTCGAAGCTCGTGTAGCGGCCATCATTCATGCCGAAACAGATCGTCACGACGGTCGGCTTCAAGCTGAGGACGTCGCGCTGCAATCTCTCCAGTCCGCCCGGCGCGGTATCGCCGCTCCAGCCCGCGTTGCGGAACGTTATCTTCACATCTGGGTAGCGCAGCGCGAAGTAGTTCATGACATAGCGGGTGTAGGTCAGCTGTTCGGTGATGGAATCGCCAAGGAAGACGAGCCGAGTCCCGTTAGGCAACGGGATGGCAATGGCCAAGACCGCGACGAAGAGCGTGACTAGCAAGGCGAAGAAAGCGACCCGCGCGGCGAGAGAGCAACGCGACATCATGCCATTCCCTCGGACGATGTGATAGTGCCTTCCTTGTTCGCCTCGTCCGATCCCGCTCCTGCCGGAGGGCGCGGTCCCCTCGAGAACCGCCGCCTTGCCTGCGCGCGGAGGGCCCTGGCGGGTCGGTCCGTTCGCCTAGCAGAGCGCGAGTGCGCGCTCTGCGACCCCGTGGCGGCGTCGCGAGATGACCTCGTCGGTGGCGGCGCGCTGGAGGTAGCGCTCCAACACCGGCGCGGCGTATCGAAGTTCAGCGCGGGCGCCCGGGAGGTCGATCTCGGTGAGCGCGAGCGCTGCGTAGAAGAACGGGAAGAAGCGCCATTTGCCGGTGCCGAGGCGACGCGCCTTCATGTCCTTCATCCCCTGCACCAGCCGCGCCTCCGCGCGGGTCAACCCGCCCGCGGCGAGATTCCGCCAGTACGCGCAAGAGCAGGTGCCACAGCAGTACATCCCCCAGGGCCCAGAGGCCGTGTCCGTCACACGCCCCTCCATGCCCTCCTTCGCCCGCGCTAGCGCGGCGCGCACCGCAGGTGTCTTCACGCCCAGTAGCTGCATGGCACGGATCGCCTCTTCCCCGAGGATGTGCCCGGTGGCGGCACGCGAGGCAATGGTTTCGCCTGTGAAGACACGCGCCTCGACGAAGTCGCGTTGGGTGGGGGCGAACATGCCCGCGTAGCACCCCGGCAGGCCCTGGCGAGCAGCGATCCAGGAGGCGACCTCCACACGCTCTGCTCGAGAGATCGGTCTGCCGGAGAACAATGCCTCGTTGACCACGTCCAAGGTACAGGCAAGGCTGCCGTTATCGACAAGACGCATTCTGCACCTCCAGGCGCTCTGCAGGAGCTTGGTCTGCGGACTGGCAGACTGCAGTGTTCGTCCCCGAGCTGCTCACACCCTCTGTTCGCCGAGCCGCGCCACGCGCGACGAACCCCCCGCCAGTGGCTCCAGCCGAGGGGGCAGCCGGAGTCGGGGGTGCTCTCAGGCCGCCTTCACGGGCGGTTGACAGCGATGAACGGAACCAGAGGTAAACGGGGGACTCGCCGACGGCCAGTCGGACCTTCCCGTCGGGAGCGGTCATCCATGCCACGGTCTCAGCCGGCCCCTCCTTCAGCGGCATCCGTTCGGCGCGGACGATCATGCCTGGCGGCGCGGGGAGCGCCATGTCGTGCGTTCGCCCCGACCCGGTCGGCGACCACGCGGCCCAGGCCCGCTCCTTCTCGTCGTCTCCGCGCTGGAACTCGTAGACGTAGAGATCGCCGGGCTGCTGCACCACTGCATGCGCGAATCGGTAGTCGCCCAGCGTCCGATACAGGTGTGCGACGGCGTAGAACGAAGGCTTCGGCCTGTAGTTGCGCGTGAGACCGGACGATCCGTGGAACTGCGGCTCGTCCTCATCGTTGAAGAAGAAGATGAAGGCCCGGTCTACGCCCATGGCTGCGAACACGAGAAAGGAGCGCACCAGATACTGCGCCTGCTGTGTCTCCGTGGAGCCGATCCACCTACTGAAGTCTCCGGTTGCCGGGGCGGGCTTGGTGGAGGCATCCCAGCCGAACTCCGTCACCCACACTTCCTTGCCCGGCGCGTTTGCGTCCCTCCAGTCCTGGACATCCTTTACGTCCTTCAGGTACTCGATGGACGGATCCTCCGGGTAGCTGCGCCTCCAGGTGGGATATCCCTCCACCAGCGCGTAGGTGTGTACGCTGATGACGTCGTACAGGCTTTCCAGACCCTTCACGCATGAAAGGCTCTTCGCGTAGCGCTGGCTCGGCCCGGCTGTCATTGCGCAGGTGGCGAGCTTGAGCTTGGGATCGCCCTGCCGCGCGCCGCGCGCCATATGCTCGAAGACGGCGCGGTAGGTGGCGTCGTCGTACTGGCCCGGCTCGTTGCCAATCTCGACCGCTTCGGCCAGCTTCTGGGTGCCGGACGGGCCGAAGAAGCGGGCGAACGTGAGGCCATAGGCGTAGGCATCGCCGGGCAGGTCTTTCCAGTCCTTCGCCGGGAAGTTGTCGAACATCACACAGACGTCGGTCGCGTATCCGGCGCGCTTCCATCCGCCGTACAACTCCTCCCAGTCCACCTGGTTGCGGGCGAGAGGGAAGCGGGGGGCGTAGCTGCTGTCCTGTCCAAGATCCCAGTCCAGGCCATGGTAGTCACGGACCAGGCGGCAGACTGGTTTGTACAGCTCCGGCCTGAAGGCGACGGTGTGGACGTTCAGGCCCATGAAGTCCCGGAACAGTGGGGAGGCATTCGTGCCCGCCGGCCAGGCGGCCGGCGCGAGCAGGGCGAGCACGAGCAGCACGGCACCTGTTCTCATGGTCGGCGTTTCCGTCCGCGCGGACTTGAACGCGGGGTTTCGCCCCTGCCTCGCCGGGCGAAACTCCTGGGATGCGGGACGTCACCGTTTCTGGGGTCAGAGGGGGGCTGGGATCAGCTACGCCTCCGCCGTTCCCGCTCTTGTACCTCTACCCTGGCCCCCCATCCGTCAGGAGCGTCCCCAGCACAGGTCACGGCATCGATCCGTAGGAGTGTTCGCCCGCATGGACTCTGTCCCTGCCCAATGGACAACGATGGCGGCGCGCCAGCCGCTACTTCAGGTACCCGAGGGCCCTGAGCTGGCGGCGCGTTTCGTCGGACAGCTTGTCAACAGGTCCGTCCAGCCTCTTGGGCGGCCTGTAGCTCGGCGAGAGGAAGCCTATGGGCGGGCGCTTCTGACGCCTCGCATATTCCTCGAAAGCATGAACCAGCGCTTTCACCCGCGCTGGCTGGGTGGCGGCAATGTTCCGAGTCTGCCACGGGTCCCGATCCATGTCATATAGCGCCTGCTGGCGCCCTCCCGGGAACAGCACCAGTGTGGAGTGGACATCCCGGACGATGTAGCACGGCGTCGCGAGACTGACGACGGTATCGTTGACCTTGCTTGCCCGGCCGGTGAGAAGAGGCAGCATCGTTCTGCCCTGCACCTGATCGTGGGGATAGGGGACTCCATAGAGATCCAGGAGAGTGGGAAGAAGGTCAATGGTCTGAGTCAGCGCCTTGACCCGTCCATGCGGCCCCTTGCCTCCCGGGAACCGGATGAGGAGAGGAATGTGCAGGGCCTCGTCATAGGGCACGCCGGCGTGGAATCCGTAGCCGTGCTCGCGAAGGGCCTCGCCGTGATCCGCGGTGATGATCAGGAGCGTCTTCTCCAGTTGCCCGGAAGCGCGGAGCCGATCCACCAGGGCGCCGACCGCGGAATCGGCCCAGCGCAGGTTGGCGTCGTACGAGTTCCCCCAGGCTACCCAGGAGTCAGGGGGCGACTCGGTCATACATCCGGCCGCGGCCTCCGGGAACTCGAACTCCCCCTGCCAGTAGGTGGGAGGCCGCTCGCCCGCGAAAAGCCGAGCGATGTCGCCAGGCGCCCGGTATGGCTGATGAGGAGGCAGCACGTGCAGGTACGCGAAGAGGCGAGAGCCTGGCCTCGACTGAAGACGGCCGATCTCGCCTGACATCGCACGGGAGATGAACGTGTCGGGACGCCATCCCTCCCTGATTCCATTGTCCATCGCGCGCGGCCACGCCATGAAGTCAGAGCCCACCCCTGACTGGGGCGAGGCCAATGGGTTCGAACTGCTGATGAAGGTGCGAAAGCCGGCTCCCTGGAGAGCCTTCTCGAGCGTGAATGGTGTGGCGCCGCGCGCCCGCCGGCGCTCGCCGCTCTCCCAGATGGCGAGTGCCTGGTGAGTATCGGGATACTGGCCGGTGAAAAGCGAAATCGTCGAGGTGCGCGTCTGAGGGGCTTCCGCAAAGTGTTGATCGAACAGCAGGGAGTCGTCTGCCAGCCGATCGAAGCTCGGAGTGGTCGGGCGGGGATAGCCGTACACGCCGAAGTGGTCCACGCGCGCCGCGTCCAGCACGCAGATAACGAGGCTCGAGCCCTTGGCTGCGGCCTGCAGCGATTCCATGGTCGGCGCCGGCCCTTGGTAGACGACCGGAACGCGAGAGGACGGCCTCCCAGGTGGATCTGTACTTGGAGGCGTATCCGGTGCGGGAGGATGGGCCCAATGCGCGATGGGCTGCACGCGGTGACGAGCGTGGGCGTCCCGCCATCGGAAAACCCCGTACGTCAACACCTGAGCCAATCCAACAACGGTGACCAGCGTGAGTACCAGGAGAAGACGCCTGCTCATCTGCCGCCATGCCCATCGTGCCTGCGCGGCTGAAGGCGTGCTATCCAGAAGCTCATCTGGCTCCCAGCACGTCTTGCAGCCTCGATCGTGGCGTTCTCGGCGATCGAGGAGATTCCTGTGCTGTGAGGCGCCGAAGATGGGCGGGGAGGTCGATCCCGGACTGGACTGAGTAGGGCCTCCATCGCTTCGGGCCCTGTCTTGTCCCGGCTTGCCCGCCCCATTCGCGACGAGACCTCCAGGCAGTGACTCTCAGCCGAGGGGGTAGCCGGAGTCGGGGGTGTCCGGGGCCGGCCTTCACGGGCGGTTGGCAGGGGCAGCCTCGGACGGCTTGTTGCACTGACAAGACGAGCGGCGACCTCGAGGGGGCAGGTGATTGCCCTTCGGCCGCGGTAGTCGGAGGCATGGTCGCGGCCGTGGTCGTACCGGGGCCTCGGGCGATCTACGGCAGGGCCGAGGAGCACGCGGCGGGTGAGGGGGTTCACATGGTAGGGAGGATGGCGAGGACGACGACCGCGTTGGTGCTGGGTCTGGTGGCGCTGGCGGTTGTCATAGGCGGCGTGGCGGCTGGGGCTGCGAAGAAGAAGCCGCCCGCGCCGCAGAAGCGGGTCGTGCAGGGGACGAGCCAACTCAAGGGGGACCAGGGGGAGTTCGGCCTGACGTACACACTGGGCAAAGAGAGCCCGATCAACTTCACCCTCAAGAGCTGCGAGTACCTGGGGGAGCGCAAGTGGATCGGAACCGACTACTACGTGCCGACGGGGGAGGAGAAGCTGCTGGTACTGCACTTCACTCTACAGAACCCGCAGCCAGCTGAGCGCGGGGTCGGATGGAGCGTATGCTCCTTTACCGCTGTGGACGCAAGCAACACGAATCGCGAGTATCCGCAGAACATCGGGGTGGAGTCGAACCAGGAAGTACTCAACCTCAACCTGAAGCCAGCGCAGAAGATCGACGCCTACACGGTGATCACAGTTCCGGCGCAGGGCGAAGTACCCAAGCTCATCGTGAAGTCGCAGGACCAGTTAGTCATCCGCTATGACCTGCGCAAGAAGGTGAAGGGGCTCAGCGCGCCCTTCGCCGATCCGGCGGACAAGAGCGGCGCGACCGCGCGGTCGGATGTGCCCGCGGTGGCGGGCACGTACTACCCGGTCGGGATGTGGGACGCTCGACTTGACTCCACGAGCTATACTACCCAGGCCATCAAGGAAGAAGCTCCGGAGGGGGGTGTGCGCTACCTGGTTCTCAACATGACCTTTCGGAACCCGACAAAGAGCGCGCAGTCGCTGGGGTGGAGTGCCCTTGCGCCGAAAGTGCGGACCACAGACGGCGAGAACCTGGATTGGAACCAAGAGTTGCTGTACGCGAGCCGGGATGAGACCATCAGTATGGACGTAGAGCCGGGGCAGGAGGCGAAGGTCCGGTACTACTTCACGATCCCGTCCGGCAGCACCGCCAAGCAGTTCTCAGTCCAGCAGAGCGACGAGGGCCGTCGCTTCACCTGGGACATGACTGGGACGCAGTAAGCCGCCGCGCCGACGTGCTCACCACATCAATGCAGTACACTGCGGCAGCCCCAGCGGACTGCCGCAGTCGCGTGCGTGTGTTGAGCGCGTGCTGTGCAGAAACTCATCTGGCTCCCAGGACGCTTCTGCCGCCCCAGCCGTGGTGTTCTCGCCGATCACTGATACTCCTGTGCCGGGAGGGCGCCGAGGATGGGCGAGGCGGTACGAGTGTTACCTATCTATCCGGTCTGTACAACTAAGCCGAGGGGGTAGCCGGAGTCGGGGGCGCCCGGGGCCGTCACTGATCGCGGTTCGCCGCGGCAAGCCTGAGTCCGGGGTGGACCCGGATGAGCTGCACGTGGGCGAGCCGCAAGGCCCGGAGGTGGGCAGTGGGGCCGATAGCGCCGGTTACGGCGCCGACACAGGGACCCAGGTTCACAATGCTCCAGTACCATGCTGCGAGCCGTCGAGGTCGTGCCAGCTAGCTTTGGAACGCGTGGTCACCATGCTCCGGTGTCAATAGCCGCCCCATGTGTACCCAATACTGTTCACTTAACTATCCGCACAGTCGTGGGGCAGACGGTGTGTCGACACCCGCGAGGGCGGACGAAGTAGTAGCGGGTGGTCTTGCGCTTCACTCCGCGCATGATGCGCCGGCCGC